>Ga0116231_10000485_pt1 | contig 69355 bp, 29 predicted proteins | sample S1TSphgellanicum_2_FD_89695 | JGI IMG/M metagenome (GOLD analysis project Ga0116231, IMG submission 89695) | Host-associated microbial communities from peat moss isolated from Minnesota, USA - S1T2_Fd - Sphagnum magellanicum MG | ecosystem: Host-associated > Plants > Peat moss > Unclassified...
TACACAAAAAAACACCCCCCACCAATTTAAAAAACAAAAAAATCCTCAATAACAAACCTTTTAAACCCAAATAAAAAAAAAAACCCAACCTACAACAACCAAAACAAAATTTGAAAAAAAAAAAAAAAAAAAAAAACTATTTTTTATTACCAATCACCTTTGTATTAAGGCCAAAACTAAGCTAAGGGGTTGCCCAAAATTCAAAAATTAAAGAATTGTTAGGCAATAGATGAATTTGACAAGAGAAAAAATTGAAGAAAATCAAAATGACTTACTTGAAAAAAATAATCGAATATACCTATTACCAAACACAACTTTGTGAACACCGATCACATGTCTCCTCATAAATTTTCCTCACTTACCCATTTCTGAACATCATATTACACATGACCCTAAAACCCCATCACAATCTCCAAACACAAAAAAAATCAACTACCGAATAGGCGATTTGATAATAGGCAATTTGATAATAGGTTTGCCTTGTACTAGAAGGTTGTTCAATTACCCTAGTGCTTTACTCGCTTACCGGCTTTACATACTCTAGCACATTGGCAACTTTGATACACATTTGTCAAATAATTAATTAAATTTGAAACTTTCATTTTGGCAAATAAAATATTCTTCAAAATTCAATATTTTTTTCTTTAAAAATAATTTAAGAAATTTCAACATTTCTGAAAATAATATTATTAGTGTCGAAGGTGTCAATCTTATATGGTATGGTAGTAACCACTTACATTTGCTAGCTACTTAAGTATGATAAGCACCCCACTCACATATGTAATCACTTTAGATAGTGTGATAGTGTGAGGGTTTATAGGACGGGTTACCAAGGTGGATGGTCTATCCACAGGTTTTCAGCAGGTCAATGGGTGGTGGGTTTAGGGTTTATGAGATTTAGGGTTTTTTTTAAGGAACCCTAAACCCATATTGTGGGAATATGGGTTTAGGTTTCCTTAAAAAACCCTAAATCCATACATGACAATTCAAAAATTAACAATCACCTCCAATTGTGCTACAAAATGGACCAATAATGCATGGTTGCATTAATCCTCAAGTTTTGGCTGAAGTTTCGCCCCTGTTTGTTTGTTTGTTGGTTGGTTGGTTGCTCTAGTTTCATACCTAGCAGCCTTGAAAATTGCTTCACTACCCATGCCCTAAACCCTAAACCCTAATTTAGATTTGTAATTCAAGACCGATCATTGCAAAGTTGTAAAAAGCAAAAGCATTTTTTTCACAAGTCTTATGCGATCTTCAACCTGACAAAAGTTCTAGTTGGCTTTACAGATACAAGCTGGACAGACATTTGCAGAGTATGAGGGTAAGGAAAATTTACTCATGACTAGAAGAAGAACATGAGTGGAAGAACTGGTGCCTTCAAAATTTTAACACCCTTTGCAAAGAGATTAGACAATTGGGTTTTTAATTTTGGATTAAATTTGGCCACTTGGCAACCAAAAAAAAACCCTCTCAAATATGCAAAGAAATTTTGTGAAAAAAATATGCCAAAGTCATCAAGGATTTTTATTTTTTTTTCTGAATTCACCATATTTAGACAATAAGTTCCAGCAAATTGGCAAAATATAGCTGGATTCTTAAATTATTTTACTTCGCTCTCTGACCTGTAGCCAAATTTGGCTAATTCCTCTTTCGGATGATCACAAGTGTGCCTACATCACAAAATGTATAAAATAGAAATAATAAATAAATAAATAATTTAAATAACCTTGGGATGGACTTATGTGTCAAATTGCACATTTTTGCAAAACTAACAATCATTTAAACTAATCATCCTTGCCAAACCTAATTAGTCGTGGTTGGCAAAACTAGGTAGAAGGAATTTATCAACAACTAAAGCACTTCTGAAGTTTGGTTCATCTTTGAAGAGCCATGCCCAAGGGAATTTTTTACTAGTTTGCCCTTGCTACCATCTTCTTGAGTCCTCCTCTAACCCCACTAAATGCAATAAGCTAGATATGGCTTTTCTTGGAATTTTGAATGGGTATTGACATCAGAAATAACATATGTATAATTTTATTTTTTATGTGTTTGGTTGTGTGAGGTTTTTCAAAAAGGTCTGGAAAGATTTTGATATATACAAAGGCTCTTTTTTTTTTGGTGAAAAAAATAGCCCTAATTTTCCAGATAAAGAAAAAAAAAATTATTCACTATATTTATAATGAGGTTCCAGCATGTAGACAAAATATACACAAAAGGATTCTGACTAAAGATTTCAAGAGGAGATAAAGTGGGTGTAGAAAAAGTTTATGCTCTGACTAGCCTGGGTGAAGGATGAAGGGCATACCTAGCGAAATTTCAACTGTAGAAGGGCAGGCAGGGAAAATACCCATGACTATAAAAAAAACTCTATGGAACTGTCCCTTACAAATTTTAACACTCTTGCAATCCCCTCCAAATTTTTAACACTCTTTTTGCCAGACATCAAAACTTTGACATCAAGTAGCACAATTTGTGAAACAAAGAACAAGCATTTAAAATTGGTTGTCCTCGCCAAACCTAAATAATAGGTCAAGTGGGTTGTGGTTAGCAAAGGTAGGTACTAGGTACATGCAACTAAATAACAACCAAGTTCTAATTGCCAACCCTAAATAATAGGTCAAGTGGGTTGTGGTTAGCAAAGGTACGTACTAGGTACATGCAACTAAATAACAACCAAGTTCTAATTGCCAACCCTAAATAATAGGTCAAATGGGTTTTGGTTAGCAAAGGTAGGTACTAGGTACATGCAAGTAATCAACAACTAAGTTCTAAGTGCCAATCCCAAATAGATAGAGTTCAGCATTTCATACTGAGATTTAATAAAATGTCTTTACTTTGCAGATGTCACTGAAAGAGGGGATAGGGGATGAAAAGAGGCCCAAAGACAGGGTTACTTTACGGATAACTCTAATAAGTCAAATGGGTTGTGGTTAGCAAAGGTAGGTACTAGGTACATGCAACTAACCAACAACTAAGTTTTAAGTGCCAACCCTAAATAATAGGTCAAATGGGTTTTGGTTAGCAAAGGTAGGTACTAGGTACATGCAACTAAACAACAACTAAGTTCTAAGTGCCAATCCCAACTAGATAGGGTTCAGCATTTCATACTGAGATTTAATAAAATGTCTTTACTTTGCGGATGCCACTGAAAGAGGGGATAGGGATGAAAGGAGGCCCAAAGACAGGGTTACTTTACAGATAACTCTAATACATAATCACGGACCTTAAGAACAACTAAGTTGTAAGTTGTAACCACATCTAGTGATCTTTTGGAATGGTCATGATGCAGGAGGTGGGTTTAGGGTTCAAAAGTCAAATTTAAGCATTTCAGCATAAATGGAATTAATTCCAAAAGTAAGTTTCTCTTTGAATATTCAGCATTTTTTGTGTAAGGAGTAAAGCAGCCCTTAAGAAGGGCCTCGAATGTATCCCACGAATGTGGTCTTGCTGCCTTCTGCTTGTTGTTGTTTTATGTGGAACTAACTCTCAAGCCCACCTACAAATAAGACCCACTTTACATTAAGCCCCTGGAACTGCCCAAATGTTCAAAAGTTGGGCCTATTAGCTCTTTTTTTCCGACCTTTCCAAACCCCCTTTGAAAAGCTTGAATGGAAGTACATTGAACACCAGTCTGGCCCTCCCCAAATTCAGGGCCCAATCCAATAGAGGATGGGGACACTAAACCCTAGACCCACTAAACCCTAAACCCACCTTAGCTCACCCCACCCATCTCTACTTCAACAGGCATAGTGATTATAGGCTAGGCATCTTATGACTCCCTAAGGCAAATCCTTCCCCTATACATAATGTCAATGCTCCAAAGTAACTCACAATTTATTTGGAAATAAGGTTGCACTAAATCTTACTCAACCCCTTATTAGAAAAGCATTGATTATATGATGACAAATTTGTGTGGTAAGTAGTAAAGAAGGTGACATTTCACTTGTTGAACTATTCCTCTTTGCATCCAGTGCTTTCTTTAACAAACCTTCCAACTAGTGCCATGTCCTTGAATGCTTTCAAAATACATACATACATACATACATACATACTTACTTACTTACTTACTTATTGTACTCCATTTGTACAGCAATGTAATATCCCTCCCTCTAACAACAAACAATATTAGAATGGGCAGTTGCAACTTACTTCTTTAGGTGAATGCTCCAAAGGTACTAACATCTGTTTTTGGATGTCACCTCCATATAGGATGTAAACACTGATTATGGAGACTAAATTGCAATGTGATCACTAGGGTGGAACAGCCCTCTAGGAGCCCTCTAGCTCACAAGGTGTTGTTCATCCAGTCTTGATGTTCCAATAGAAATTGTGCCCCATCATCTTTGGGCACACCTCGTGCCATTTGATTCGTTTAATTTGGTAAAGAAACAAAGAATATATGCCCATCCAAAGTTGCTCAACCCACCCAAAGTTGTCTGTCTCTTTTAGTTGGAACTTTTTTCAAGCAAACACATGGACCACTTTTGAGTAAACATTTAGAACCCCATGCATGAACAATGCGCATTTGACATTGGGTAAGATCTGACCCTTAATCAAAATGGATGTATGTAAAAAGTAAATTACTTTATGTCCAAAATCGTTCATCATACATCAACAGGTGAGATCAAAAAATGACAAAAGGCTATAGATCTATGATTATGGGGTAGCAAGCTAAACCTAAAATCTCAAATGGTTGGAGGTGGCACCATTGCTAAACTCATGGGTTTTGCCTTGGTGCTCCTACCTTGGCCCAACAACAACATTTTCATCTTCATCATGCCTTTGTAATGTCAAACATCTAGCTCTAAGAGTTGTGTGCTTGTGTCCAACGTTGTTGGGTTGCAAGAGAAGAAAGATTGTAGGTTGTCATTGTTTTCATGGTCATCATTTTCAAGGACTTTTCATCCCTTCCCTTTGTTCTTGCAAGAAATAACCAGATGAATTGAGATTTTTTATTATTTGTTTGCACATATTTTCGCACTTGGCCTAAGCTTAAAGATCGTTTTTTTTATGTTACCTCTCAAAACCCAATATTCTAATGGTTTTCATCCTCATCCTCTTCTTATGTCTTCTTCATCCAAGTTGCTTTGATGATTTTCATGCTCATCCTTTTTTTTGGGTGTATTCTCACTCTCATCTTTTCTTATGGCCTTCATCGTCATCCTTTATTTGTGTATTTTGATTCAGGCTACTTTGAGGGTATTTGTCCCTGTCCCTTTCTCTTATGTTTGCATGACATCCACTTTACTCTAGTGATCTTTGTATTTAATGGAATATTAAAGTACCCATTGATTGTTTACATTTCGAAATATTGTTTCCTTTTTTTTTTGGTTGAATCCCATCTCAATATAATTATGGGGAACATCACCCTATCTTTAAGCCCTAGTTTGATATTCTAAATTCTATTTCATCTCCTATTTGAATTTTTGCCTAAGGTGGGCAAAATTAAATATGGTTTGACGAAACTAGGTCTCAATTCAAAAGATTTGGAGGATCTTATTTTGACATGGGTTAGTATAATGAAGAATATGAGTAGTAGTCGAGGCAAAGGTAAGGAAAATGAAAATTGTAGTTCAAGAGACTAAAAGGGTGGAGGTTTACTATGAACAGATTTAGAAGTTGGCTAAATGGTTTACAAGTACCAACCACATACAATTTTCTAACTATTATGTTTAAAGCCGTTTTGCAATCACATTTCATACTTGCAACTACAGGGATGAAGTAGTCCACATTACAACAGCATAAGGAGGTGCTAATGTTGTGTGAAGAAGGTATGATTACAGTAGAAGCAATGAGTGCATTCTTAGTACCACAGAATATCAAATAAGCAATACCAGCAAAAACACAAAGTAATACACGGAAGACTAACAAACATTGCATAAATTATGGGGTGAGAGATCACAATGTGAAGACATGTAGAAAGAAAAAAAAATAGACCACAGTGGCAACCATAGAAGCGGCATAACCAAGTCAAAAAACACATAAGACATCTTCATATGCATGTCACATCTGTGATTTGAATGGACATAAAATGACATTGTCCAAAGTTTGTTGAAATGCAAAAAATGTTTCATGGGAAATTTGTGACAATAGCATAAGTTCAACCTATTGCTAAGACACAAACAGTCATTACGGATGTGAATGTGGTGGATGTTAATGTTACCACAAGGAATAAAGTAACTAAATAACAAGTGTTCAAGGATAGAAAGCCAAGAAAAGCAAAAAGTGTTGTTGACTAGGAGAAAAAAGAACAGTTGAAACAGTCTATGGTGGACACAATTCAATAGATTCAAAAAACATAAACCCAGATCAAAGGGCCATTCACATCCATGGAGGGATGGAACACAACCTGGCCGAATATGCCAAATACTACTCTTGTGGATGCATAGAAATCTTAAGAAGTGGTGAATCCAGAAGGGTAACTAATCATAATAAAAGAGATTTTTCTAGACATTGGTAAGCAAATGTTATAAACAAGTTATATTTTGAACTTAAGATAGTTGCTTAAAATAACTCCTGAGTTAAAAAGATATATTTGGTAGAAATTTAAACCAGAAAAAACTCAGAATGTAAATAAAACAAGTGGGTTCTTTAGTACCAAAAGTAAGGATAGATGTTGTAATAATAAATAATCATATGGCAATCATCCAAACACAAATTTGGGAAGAATACAATAAAAGATGTGTTGCTTGATGGAGGTTTTGGAGGTAATATTATCACAAAACAATTGAAATTGAGGTTGGGGCTTCCAAAGCCTAAACCTGCACCATATAATCTAAGGATGGCAAATCAAATAACCACAAAACCAACAAGGTTGATCAGAGATATGAAGATATATGTTCATGGCATTCCTTACACAACTACAATTATTATATTTCAAAATAATGTGATAGATTTTAATTATTCCATGTTGTTAGGGAGACCACGGTTGAGGGATGCTAAAGTGGCACATGATTAGTAAAGTAACATTGTTACCATACAAAGGAATGGGACAGTCCGAACAATTATAGTTACCAAACATTTGGGAAATGAAGTAAAAAGACCGAAAATGTTATTGTGTTACAATTATCAAAATGGCATCATAGATGAAGAAGAAATTACCATATTTGCTACAAAGCCAAAATTGTTTTCCATAGGAACAATCAATTTATTCGAGATAATTCAATCTATGAAAAACATAGATGTGGGGATCATGAATACTACTACTATTTCAAAATAAGGTTTTGAAGTATAAAACACATAGAAGAGGAAACATGGCAACAAATATGAGCCAGAAATAGCTTTAGAGGATAAGGTGTATCCAAAAACATACTATAGACATTAATTAGAGAGTGTTGTAGTGGATGAAACTCCAACAAACATCAAAGCACAAGGATTTGCAAATAGTTGGATGGAAATTAAATAAATATCAACAATTGATGTAGCTCGATCTAGGAACTAATGTAGAACCATGAATGGTGAAGATTAATGCATATCTAAAAACAAGCAAGGTGTTGGAAGTGGAACATCTGTTGAAGGAATTCAAAGATTTTTTTGCATGGACATATAAAGATCTAAAAAGGATTCCACTAGTGTTAACATAACACAAAATTGAATTGGACACTATTTTACCACCAGCACATCAAACCAAGTACATATTAAATCCAAATTATGCTACAATAGTTAAACAATATATAGATAAGTTATTAACAACTAGATTCATTAAATCTATAGAAGAAGTTACATTGTTGTCATCCATAGTAGTAGTACCCAAGAAAAATGGCAAGTTGAAAATCTATATAGATTTCAGAAAACTAAATGCAGACACGAAGAAAGATCCATACCCATTACCTTTCACAAATGAAGTGCTAAACACAATAGCAATGTCTAAGGTATATTCCTTCTTAAATAGATATTCAAGATATCACCAAATATCTATAGCTCCAAAGGACAAATACAAGACTACATTTGTTACAGATTAGGGGGCTTTTATATGGAAGGTGATGTTGTTTGGAGTAAAAAATGGACCTCCAACATATCAGAGAGCCGTGACCAAAACATTCAAAGAGTTTTTGGACAGTTTTCATTTGGCATTTTTATTATGTGATGTATTTGAATTTATTTTTTTTGTTAGATTTTTTTTGGATCACGTGTTTGACATTTTTGTGGATATTTTAACAGTCTTTCAAATTTTAATAATAATGGTAGAAAGAAGCCAAATTGGGGAATAGTTTTAGGTTCCATTAGTCGTCCTCTTGGAACTACAATTTTGAATTAAACTTTGTTACAAAATCTTGTAACAGGTAAAAACACATTAAGGTTTACCCACTTTAGACAAAAATTGTTACAATGTTAAAAGTAATTACAATATTTGTAGCATTTTTAGTGACATGTGATTTTAAACAAAAAATTTAATTGTTCCATGTTATTCAAACAATTAAAATGTAAATAAATGATGAAGATATGGTTCAATGGTTTAAAACCACCACAATTTTAAATGGCTATATATATAATGTATACATCATATACTTACCACATATAATTTGGAGCCATTTTGTGACATTAGAACACTCGTCCTTTTGGTCCAGGTCACATTCATAAGAAGAAGTTAAATGGAAACAAACAGAATGCATGCCAATTTCATATATGTGTTCTTCTTATGCTTCAAAGTGAGTTTTTAAAAGAAAGTTAATATATAATCTATACATTATATACCTACCACATATGATAAATGACATACACTAAGATTTTTTTTTTAAATTGTAAATATCAATGGAATTTGGTAGTTTGTATCAATATCATTCACCATTGAAAGTTTAATGTAAAAATATCACCTACAGTCAAACTTTTGAAGTATATTTATATTTGTTCATATTTCGTGATTTATATTGTAATAAATTATTCACGAATCTTTAAATTTACATCATTTAGCACATTTTTAATTTAAAAATAATTGCTTCAATTTTCAAGCTAATCAAATCTCTTCAAAATTCACAAGAATAATTCCAATGATGAAAGTGCATTCAACAAAACAATATCATATGTTACAAAATAATATTTGTGACTATATTTTTTGGGACCTCAATGTGCTTTCACCTCAAAAATAGTTCAACATATTCCTAGGAAAGAAGGTGGCACCTCAAGTCAAGGAAGCAAATGGTAAGAAAAATACTTTACAAGGTGCATTTTGAATATGGCACTTAAAAATCAAGGTAATTATAAACTTTCCTATGTTTTTCCTCAATCTCAATTTATGTGTAATCCATTCTTCAGATCACAATATGTGTGTTTTGTTTGCCAATAAATCTTGACCCAATTATAGTGATATATTCAAAGCAAACCCAAAGATTAGACACACTACAAGTTGAATATATAATGAATCTTTAGAGATCTTGAAACAAAAATCTTTGAACAAAAAGGTAGTTCAACAAATCAAAAAGTTGAAAAAGACAAAAAGAGAAGAAATTAATTAAGCAAGGAGAGTAGTTAGATCACTTAACCTGGTTAAATGAAAAGTTCAAAAAATGGCTAAAAGGCATGTAAAAGCAAACATGGCCTTATATGTTGCAATAGTTTGAGATGTAAAGGACAAATTTTACTACAACTTCCAAGTTGGTTTCAAAGCTCATCCAACTTGCCACAAAATTGTAAATTTGGGTTTTACAACATAAGCCCAAGTATAAATTAGGGCCAAGGTTAGGGCCACGATGCATGCAAGGGGACATGTTACAACAAGGTTACATTGACAACCCATGACAAATTAATAAGCATAAGAGGAACATGAGAACGGGTTTAAAAACAAAAAACAAGATTGCAACCTAGACCATTGAAACAAGGTGGTCATGTGTAGATAATGAAGAATAAAACAAGGACAAATACCATTAGAACAAGGCATATGTCATGTAAGCAATGAATAAAAGTATGAGGACAAAAATCATTATAACAAGGGGGTTTCGTAGGCAATGAGGAAAAGGATGAATATGAAGACCATCACAACAAGGTGGATGTCTTGTAGGACGGTTAAAGTCTAACTTTCAAACAAGGAACAAGACAAAGTTATGTGATTATAAAATTAAAATTAAAAATAAGAACACGAAATGTGCAAAACAAAAGTGAAAACGGATTTTTATTATGCTAATAAATGCAAACATGAACATGAAAGAACATGACAAGGCTATGGTGTAAGATCATGCCTAAAACTAGTGTTGAAAAAATTGAAGGAAATGAAGGGTCCTACTTTTATTTATCACCCTTTGGGAACCTAGTTTAAGGAAGCTTTTAAGAAAGCTTCTATGTGTGCATCAAGTAAAGAAGTTTCTTGAGAACCTTCTTAACTAAAAGTCAATTATGAATCAATTGAAAGTTAACTAAGACTTAACTTGAAATTGATTAGGAGTTAACTGGGAATTAATTAGGAGTTAATTATGACTTAACTAAAAGTTAACTAGAAGTTAGTTGGGAATTAACTAGGAATTAATTGCAATTTAACTAGGAATTAACTCAAACTTAATTCGAATTTAATTAGAATTTAACTAGGACTTAACTCAAACTTAACTAATAGTTAACTAAGAGTTATGGATGAATTCCATCCATTAGAAGATGGTGTCTAATGTTTGCATTTGTCACATCACTTCCCCTTTTAATGACAAATTCCACAAGGAACAGCCTTTAGTTTGCTTGGATATGGTCGATGAAATTCATGCACCTTCTCCATAACATCTAATAAGTTTTTCATTGGTTCCCAAGTGCATTCATTCGCATCTTACCCATGCTAATGAACAATATATTGGAATTGATGATTAGAGAATTTTGAATCTAAAATGTCCTCCATTCATATCCATGTTCACCATCGACTTCAATACATGGAAGGGGATCATGGATTCTTCCTAAATTGGTAGACGTGTGAAAAAATTCCAACAAAGAAACATGAAACATATGATGGATTCTTAAAAAACTTGGAAGCTTGAGTTAAAAAGCCATGGCCTTGATTTAATTCACAATGAGGAATGGACCTAGCCTTTCATGATCCAAAATCTTTGATGGCCTTATTATCTTGATATGTTATTTTCGAAACCAAACCTGGTCCCCGACCTTGAAGTTAGGTTGTTCTTTCCGATGTTCATTAGCATTCTCTTTGTATTGCCTTTGTGTTTTTTCAATGTTAGATACAAGTTGAACTCAAACATATACTAACCACGTGGCTCAATATTTAATTGTTGGATTCATGACTTTGTGCACACCTTGAATGTGAAACTTGGGGTGCAAACTATGTTTTGTAAATAAAGGTGTTTGTTGGGTTGATGAATGCACTATGTTGTAAGCAAACTTTGTCATGGCCAAAAAAATGAACCAATTATTTTGATCATAATTGGTTGTGCACTATAAATATTGTTCTAAGACTTGATTGACCCTTTCTATTTACCCATCCGTCTAGGGGTGGAAAGTCCTTGATAATTTCACCTTCACATCTAAAAATTCAAAAAGTCGTTTCTAAAACTTGAATGCAAACTGAGGCCCACAATCAAAAAAAATATCTTCAAATAAACCATGATACTAAAAAATATGATCAAAGAATAACTTGATTATTCCTTCGCCAATTATTATTTTGGTACATGGAATGAAATGAATCATTTTCATCAAACGGTTCACTACCACCAAGATGGAGTCATAAAAATTAGAAGTTGGAAGGTATGTGATGAAGTCCATGGAAATTGAAAACCACGGGGATGTAGGGATCAACAATGGTTGAAGGAAACCATGAAGGCGATGACAAAAATTCTTTGGGTGAGCACAAATAAATTGCAAGATCCGAACCTCCTTCACATATTTCCAAAATTGTGGCCACCAATAATTTCAAAACACTAACTCCATGGTTTTGTTGAATCCAAAATGACTTGCAGTCAAAGCATCATGTCTAGCCTAAAGAACTTCAAATCACACAAAACCATCAAGAACATACAAAAGACCATCACGATAATATAGACCATCTTGAAACTCAAATTTAGCATGATCACTAAAAAATTCTTGGACTTGATGACAATTCATTAATTGGCCTTGAATGTTAATAACAAAATGTCTTTCAAATTTTCACGAATTTGACAAAAAAAGGTTGTGTCATTAGGAATTACTAATAATGCTTAAAATTGAAGATGTTCAGGTTTGAGAATGACATCACATAGTTGTTTGTAGGTTGCATTTCCTTCCTTAGGCACAAGGTACGAACAATGAAACAACACATCAGGTTTCCCTTCTTGGCACCCAAGGCGATATGTAATGACAAACTAAAATCAAGACAAGGACAATGCCCACCAAGTTTAATGTTGATTCAAAACACGAATTGTCATGAAATACTACAAATTCTTATGGTTTGAATACATAATGATTTCATGTTGAACTCTTTCAAGCAAATGACACCATTCTTCAAAGGCATCCACAATGGCTATAAATTCTTTATCATGAATTTCATAATTAATCTTTATAGGAAAAATTTTATGAAATCGAAAATCGATAAAATGAAGAATTTATTATCTTTTCCATCTTGTTAGAGTATGACACCTATTACAAAATCAAAAACATTTGTCTGCAAAACAAAAGGTTTAGAAGCATCTGTATGAATAAGCAGTGGGGCAGTTGTGAAAGAAGTTTTCAAAGATTTAAATGCATTTTCAACTTCAACTCCCCTATAAAAAGGTTGACCTTTCTTAATCAACTAAGTAAGAGGGGCCATTATTGAAAAATAATGGGCAATGAAACGTTGATAAAAATTAGTAAATCTAAGTAAACATTGAACATTTTAAATAAAAGTTGGAGTAGCCTAATCAACAATGATCCAAACTTTACGAAGATCCATGTGAATACCATCTCCAGAGATGATGTAACCCAAAAATTCCACTTCAAATTGATGGAATCACACTTTTCCAATTTGGTGTAAAATCTAACCTCTCGAAGCTTTTCCAAAACCATATGTACATGGCATTCATGGTCCTCCATGTTTTTTAAGAAAATGAAGATGTCATTGATGTAACAGACCATGAAATCATCCAAATACTCATGAAATACATCATTCATCAGATGTTAGAAACAATAAGCGTGTTAATAAGGCCAAATGGCATCACAACATATTCAAAATGATTGTAATAAGTTTTGAATGTTATCTTCCATCACCTTTTCGAATGCACACCAAGTTGTATGTTCCACATATATCAATCTTGGTGTACACCTTGGCATGATTGAACTAGTCCAACAACTTTAGATCATGGGTAAAGGGTATTGATTCTTGATGGTGAATTGATTTAATCCATGATAATCTACGGTATTGATTTTTGATGGTGAATTGATTTAGTCCATGATAATCTACACACATTCATAAATTACCATCTTTCTTTCTGACAATAGAATTATGGCACCAATTGGAGACTTGGAATGTCGAATGAACCCCTTCTCAAGGTTTTCATTGTTGTACTCATGAAGAGCTATAAGTTTGTCTTGTGACAGGTTGTAGATCGGCCCAAATGGAACTTACGTTCGCTTTTCAAAATTAATCATATGGACAATGTTTCGATAAGGTTTCAACATTTTTTTTTTCAAACATGTATTTGGATTCTTATACTAGGAAGGGATCTTATGACGAGGTGATTCAACATTTGATGTGGGAAGAACATAGATCAAGAATGCATCTCCTTTCTTGGCAGCTTGCATGAAAGTTCTTGTTCTAACAAACAAAACTTTGAGTATAAAAATCAGAATGTAGAACGTGTCAAATTGGAATATTTCAAGATATAATGGAAAGGGAAATATTTTCACTTATTCAAGTCAATCATCATAATCAAAAGTTCAACAAGTTTGTTAGATGTGTTAAAGATAAATCTGTCAACAAATACATGCCAATTGTGTTCATGCAGGTGAACTTGATCAATGTAAGGCCACCATGGCAAAGCCCATGATTATCATCCTAAACATGAAACATTTTCCTTAACAATAAGGATAGGTTAGGATATGGCTACAAAAACTTCAAATCTTACATTTGTCTCCCTCCAGAAAGATGTCCATGATGTTTCATGTCAAGACATTGGTTTTTTCCCCCCTACCAATTTTCAAGCAAAAAATAGAATGCCATATCTCTTTCCTTGTACTCCATGTGAAAAGCTTGCTCCATCTTAAACACATTAATTAAAAAAATGTGGTGCACAATGGGCATTAAGATCATGTCACAAATGGGGATATTCATCCTTGTTTTGCTTTCTAGGAAGATCTTGTACCTATTCAAAACCTCACTTGTATTGAACTTGTTCTTCCTCTTGCCATAACATCTTTTAGTAACATACAAAACCAAATGAGAATATAAAATCTATTGAATGTTGTAGAAATCAATTGTTGCAATCTGGCTTTTACTTCCACTTTAGTGATGTCTATATTTCCTCCCTTCACACAACAATCCTCTTGCAAAAACACACTTTGTGGAAAGTAACAAAACACATTTTTCACATTAAAAATCAAATTTTGTTGGGAATATAAAATGCATATAAAAATGTTTGACTTTGGACACCCTTTATTGATGTGGAAGGACATACACAAACAACTAATGAAAATTAGTAGATGTTAGGTTTAATTCATTGTAAATTCTATTGAATTATCTATTTGATTATTAATCATCCATAAATATATATTATCTTATAAACTAAAAGCACTAGTAAAGAAACAAGTTTGTTTGACTGGAATTTAAATAACCATAAAAAATCCCTTGTCATTTTGGACAAGTTTATTTTAATATGCTTATTGTGATTTAATGGTCATTTTATCTTGATTGGTCATTTTGACTTGCAAGGCAATAGATGGTTTGAACAGTCAAATTAAAATAATTTATTGATAAATTTATTTTCAAAAACAAAATTACAATGGTCGATAGCTAGGTATTAATGTTAAGGGTAGAAAATTGTCCTATGTTGGTTAAACACCATGGATATTAAGAGACAGTAGTACCATCAAAACAATCTTAAGAGAATTATAGAGTGAAAATGTTTTTTGATGGTAATACCATCAATGCAATGAACTACTTTCATGGAACAGAATAATCAGAAGTTAATTATGAAAGGAATTATAGTAAAAAAAATAGTAGTTACTAGAAATAATATCTTAATTTAGTTTATTTAAAAGGATATCCTAGTAATTATTTAATTATTAGTGGGAAATATCTTATTTTCCATCTTCTATTTATTAGGAGGTGAAACCATATACGTTAATTAGTCCAAGTGGATAAAGGATGGATGGATTTCCATTAACTAAAATGTGTGGAAGGGATCATGATACTGAAATTTAAAAGGATAAGGATTCCACCACTCCACCTTTGTGTGGTGAATATCCTTTTTGGGTTCATATATCTCTTGAGGGGGGAATAGGGATTGTATTAGATATTGTATTAAAGATGGTATTTGATATTAAAATTTCTAAAAAATCCTTTTCTTGGGAAATAACGTGTTTATGGCACTGGAGATAGAGGTGGAAAGTATGGAAGTATCTTGTACTTTGATTCTTGCAACGGAAATGGTCAAAAATATATCATATTGTTTTTTTTTGTTCTACTTAGAGGATGTTAGATAGTGGGGGGAAGGTAGTACACATTAAGATTGCATGATTTTTTTTATGTTTTATGTAATAATTTTTTGTTTATTCTACCAAAACAATAGGATTTTTTTGTATTTTTCTGTTTTTATAATAGAAAATACCTTTTGCGACAAGATAGTCATTGCCATTAAAAGCATAAACAAGGAGGTTGACATGAGATTTAAGGTCTACAAGGAAGGTAACATTGCTACAAACGGTAAGCAACAACCACAAAGGGTTTGTAGGTAGTGTAGACAGTAGGCATTAGCTACAAAAGGTCTACAAGTGTTACAAACGATAAACATTAGCTATTAGAGGTCTACAAATTGTTGAAAATCTTCTTTCAAATCTATAGATGACGATATGTGCACGATGATAAGTATTGCATGATGGTGGTTGTTACAAGATAATAGTTACTATAGTATGGTAGGCAAACAATAAACAACTTATATTTTCATGTGTTTTCATCTTTTTTTTATTCCTTTCTTTATTTAATAACCTCACCACTAGGAAATGCGTCCCAGTTCACTCTGGGTTTCACGAGATTTTTGAGTGAATTTGGACATTTTTAACTACTGAAATTGTTTAACCCACTAGTGATCCAGTTGCTACGGACAATGACTTGTTTCACTAATACCTAGTGAAACAAGGTTACTCTTAAGTGAAATACAAATTTACCAAACCATTCACTTGCTAATTAATTAACTAACCAATATGGAAATTAATTAAATTTTAATTATTTAATATATAATGTTATTGATAATTTCATGATTTTTAAAGCCTATTATTTATTGACATGTGTCACTACATACGCTACGTTAAAAACCTAGCCTAGGTAAGCAAGTAGGCCACATAATCAACCTAGGCACCTAGCTTAAGAATTTGATAGGAGAATATTCGATCAACATACCATTGATGACCACACACAACACCACCCATGAGGTTTAATCCCTTGACCTTTGGAATGGGGGCAAACACCTTTACCATCAAGCCACCTCACTTGTTATGATAATATGTTACATTACATTCTATTTATCAAATACTTCATTTAAAATATTACAAAAACATAAACTTTGAAAATTCATATCTTATTGAGATTTTGTTCAAATGAAATGATTCGAACTTACTTTTTTTAAAAATTCAATAATGTACATAATTACATTTATTTCCTTTTGAAAGTTTAAAATCATTTGAATAAAAAAAAATTGAATATCATTATTCAATAACATTTCAATGACCATTCTTTTGGAAAAAAAAAAGTTTAATAAATGGATTTTTTTGTGTTAATATAATAATACTACCTATGTTAAACTACTTTCAATTATTATATGACAATTTTTCATTAATTTAAATTATTTCATCCTACATTATTTACGACTATTTATGGCTATTATCAATTATTTTCAGTTATTTTTAGTCATTTCACCTTAAACTACTTTTGGTTATTCTAAGTTATTTTTGGCTATTGTAAATTATTTCAATTTAGAATTATCTTGTAATTATTATAAATTATTTTTGGCTATTTTAACTTACTTCACCTTAGGCTACTTTCAATTATTGTAAGTTTTTTTGTTTATTCTATGTTATTTTTGGCTATTGTAAATTATTTCAATTTAGACTATTTGTAGCTATTATAAGTTACTTTTGGCTATTGAAAGTTATTTCACCTTAAGTTATTTTTTTTATTATAAATTATTTCACTTTAGATTATTTTTGGCAATCCTAAGCAATTATAATATATGGTTATTGATTATTATTTTATTAGTGCTATTGGTGGTGATTAACGGCTATTAGTACCTATTCTATTTATGGCTATCAATGGTTTTTAGTGGTTATTTTATTAATAGTTATTAGTGGTTATTTATTAATGGCCATTAGTAGTTATTCTATTGATGGCTATTCGTGGTTATTCTATTGGTGGCTATTCTATTAATGGCCATTAGTAATTATTTTATTGGTGGTTATTCGTGGTTATTCTATTCGTGACTATTGGTGGCTATTCTATTAATGGCTACTGGTGGCTATTCTATTAATGGCTATTGGTGGCTATTATATTAATGGTTATTCGTGATTGATCTATTAATGACTATTGGTGGCTATTATATTAATGGTTATTTGTGATTAATTTATTAATGACTATTGGTGGTTATTCTATTAATGGTTATTCGTGATTAATCTATTAATGACTATTGGTGGCTATTTTATTAATGGTTTATTCATGATTAATCTATTAATGGTTATTGTGGCTATTATGTTAATGGCTATTGTGGTTATTCTATTAATGGCTATTGATGGTTATTCTATTAATGGTTATTAATGATTATTTTGTTGTAAGCCATTGGTGATTATTTTATTGATGGTTATTAATGGTTATTGTATTATAAGTTATTATTGGTTATTATATGTTATATTACAACTATTGGTGATTATTATATTATAAATTATTTTTTTGATATTCTATGTTATAATATCATAAGCTATTGGTAATTATTAAATTGTAGGGTATTTAAAATTATTTTTCATAGGTTATTATTTTTTATTCTAAGTTATTATGCTTAGGATAAAATAATTTATAATAACATAAAATAGAATGACATTGAATAATTTAAAATATAACTTGAAATAACATATAGTAATTCAAAATAAAATAACCTAAAGTATTGCTTAAAATTAGTTGAATAATTTAATTTAAAATAATTTAAAAGCTTATAATAAACTAGTTAAAATATTTTAAAGTAAAATAACATATAATAATTTAGGGTACAATAATTTATAATAGCTTATAATAACATAAAATATAAGTTAGAATAATTAAAATAACTTAAAATAATATAATGTATATCATAAACTAACATAGATAGAATATTTTTAAAAACATAAAACTAAACTTATTTGTTATAGTAAATTGTAATAGTGAATTATGTTAACTAATAATGAAACATGATGTCTACATAGTGATATTATACTGAAATAACTTTCACTAGGTGAAATCAATAAAATGCAATGAAATTATTTCACTTTTAAGGTACCATACTGATTTAAGCTAGTAAATTACACCCCATTTTGGTAGTAGTGCCTTTTTCCATGATGGTAATTAGGTTGCCAAATTCCACAGTTTAACAATTAAACTCGTGTATGTAGGTCAAAAAAGGTGTAGGTGTAAGTAATTGTGGTAACTTAACTACTCAACCCAACATACTTAACATAACCCCCAAAATGAAAATAAATTGTAAATGTTAGGAATCAAACCTTTCATGTCCATTATTATAATCCAATTTCTAACTGTGATGGATGCAAACATCAGACACCATCTTCTAATGGATGAAATTCATCCATAATGTTAATCCATAACTATTAATTAATTATTAATTAAGTTTAAGTTAAGTCCTAGTTAAATTATAATTAAATCCGAATGAAGTTTGATTTAATTTTAGTTAAATCACAATTAATTCCTAGTTAACTCCTAGCTAGTTTTCAATTAACTCCTAATTAAGTCATAATTAATTCCCAATTAACTCCCAGCCAACTTCAAGTTAAATCCAAATTAATTTATAGTTAAATTTCTATTAACTGTTAATTGACTCTAAGTTATGAAGGTTCTCAAGAAATTTTTTTATTTAATGCGCGCATAAAAATCTCCTTAAAAACTTCCTTGAGCTAGGACCCTAAAGGGGTATAAATAGAAGTATGAGCTTTCAATTTTTTTAGTCTATTCAACACCAGTTTTAGGCACACTAGTATAAAACGTTTTCAACAAGATGTGATTTGCAACTATGTGATAACTAGAGTTTTTTATTTTAAAATTAAATATTAGTAATTACCAATGAAGTCAATTCATTAACTAAATTAGTATATAATTTAAAACAGTTTTCAATTAGGTGTTTTGCCAAATATTCCATTGATTATTCTTGGCATCAATAATGTTTATAAGTTGAAATGCCTATTACATTGGTAAATAATGAAATACATGTCTTGAGTAAAAGGTCATTCTTGGAATATTCTTAACATTTAAGGTTTCCTAATTGACACATAATCAAGATGTTAACCAATGTTCAATTATTTTGGTGACACCATCAACACATGCATGGATGATAAAATGTATTAACGGATGGATGAAATGTAAGTTCATTTGCAACTTTGTTACAACTATTTTTCAACTTAATTAAACAACTAATATGTAATTTTGTTTTTATACATATCATATATGTTAATATTTATGTTAAATTTTGATAACATTAAATTAAATGAAAATTTATTTGTATAAATGAATAATGATGTGTGACATTATTTTTGTAATGCATATTTTGAATATTTTTTCTTGAATATAAATTAGTAATTTAATCTTGTATATGTTCATACATGTAATATTTTTATTTTATGTAAACCAAATTTATTTTATGATATATAATTGATGAAAATTAAATTGTGAAATTTTAATATTCATTCACTTCTTTTCTGTGATAGCTTAATATTTATTTAAAATTATGATCAAAATTCATTAAACATTAAATTACATGTAATTTTTATTTGTCAAAATGAATGGTTATGTATGATGTAATTTTTTTTAATGCATTCAAGCAATAGTGTTAAATATATATATACATTTAAAATTTAAATATAAGTTGATAATAATGCATATGTTCAATACATGTAATTTCTATTTTTGTGTAAATCAAATTTAATTTTCAATATTTCAAGGGATGATAAATAATTAATATTTTTGTGGAACTCTAATTTTTATGCACTTTTTTACATATGATAACTAAGTTATATTTGTTCAAATTTTATCAAAATTCATGAAGTTTAAATTACATGTAAATTTTATTTGTGAAAATGAATTTTCTGTAGGATGAAGTTTTTTCATATATATATATAAGTTAAGAATATTTTGTATTGAAATATTAGTTAGACTAATATGTTTGTTAATGGGGTTTTTTATTATTTTGATATTGAAATTGATTTAAGAGGAGAAGAAAACTAAATAGGTTCTGATGTTATTTTTCAACAAATTTTGTGGGGTAGTTTGTTTATGTCCCTTATCAAAATATTCCAATATATTACAATTATTTTACTATTTTAATTCATAAACAAAGGGCTTCCTCTTTTTCTTAATTGAAGGAAACAACGCAAAAACATGTCCCAAACCAAAAAATTGTCCAACGTAAGTACCAATGTTTTTATATAGCTTGGTATTCTTTTGTTTTAACAATAATTAGGTAGCATTAGATGAAATAAACAATCTTTTTCTCTTAAATTTGAATTTTGGCTACTTGTTTATCCACCTATTCTACCTTGTACTACTAGTTTTGCTCAAAACTACATGTTCACTTATCTACACATCTTTTTCCAACTAATAATGTTCGACACACATAATTATAGTTATTTTTATAAATTTAATGAAACATAATTAAGGTTATTTTGAATTAATGGAATAGTTAATATAATGTTAACTATTGGTTTGAATATATTTTCAAAATATATAGTTCTTTTAGCACTATTTTATTTATTATATAATATTAATTTATAATAATTATAAATAATTAAACAATAATACAAATAATAATAGTTAAACAACAACCCAACTAATGTTTGTTACAATAGTATTATTAATGTCATTTTTATAAATTTTATTAAAAAATCTGTTATTAATCATTTTGAAATTAGTACATAACTTTATTATATCTAATATAACATTTAGAAAAAAATTAAAATAAATGAATAATAATTTGTATTATAATTTTTTAATCCAATATGGAATTAAAAATTGTCATTGACAAGTAATTAACATAATTAATTAAACTTAGGTTAGCTAAACTATTCGTTTGGGTCTGGGTTTAATGAAATTAAAATTACGTTGTAAATTAATTGAAATTAATTGAGTTGTAATTATCTTATTATAATTTGCAACTAAGGTAAAGTAATTGACCACCATACACCCAAGTTATTAAAGAACTTTAAATTTTAATACATTTTTCAAAATGATTTTTTAGAGTTCAACTTGGAGTAGCCATGGTCATTCAAATTGCTCAAGGGTGTAAGCATGGTGAAGAATACAAAAAAAGTTGATGAACAAAAATGAAGTTGAAATTGAAACAATTTTTTATCAAAATATTATAAAGTATATAAAGATTTACTTAAATTTGATTTTGAAACCATTGTGCTTTTAATTGGTTTTATTATAAACATAATACAATATTTGAATATTTTGAAAATAATAAAAATAGGTAATAAGTATGTTTGAAATTGATTCATTAATGTGACGTTCAAACATATTTTTTCATTAAAAAATTTAATGAAATAGACATGTATGAAGTTACAACATAAAAATAATTATGTATTACAAGGCATCACCAAAAAACCCATCTACTTTTTTTTTAATATAATATATTTACTTGAATCAAATATTACCCTACAAAAAATAGGCTTTCAAAGTTACTTGCATTTAGAATTTAATATATTTAAAACCTACTTTGACAATGTGAAAATTTTAAATTAATGCATAATAATGAAAAAATATCTTGTTAGCAATCATTCAACTAAAAAGATTGCATGTATAATAATTTTGTGATGGGTTTTGGTTCTACCTTTTGTTAGTTTGTGGTTCTTCTCCATTGGTTCTTTGCATTTGAAGCTTAAAAAACTAATGTAAACTTAACTTGGTGTACCCATAATTCTTTAGATCATTTAAATTGAATAAGAAATGAATAAGACATGACATTTTAAAATAATGGGTCATTTTTTGAAAAAACACATTATTTGATTTTGACATTTTAAAAATGTTTCTTTTGTATTGCTCCTTTGCTTTTGGAGCTTAAAGAGATAATGTAGAGTTTACCTTAACATTCCCATAACTTTTTACATCATTCAAATTAAATTAAAAATGGGAAAGATTTATAAGTTTTTAATTATAGGCTTATATGTGTTGTTAGGCTTGTTTTCCCATGGTGGAAATTAAAATATTTGTCCCATATTGTTTGGCTTCCATTTCGATAATCCAAACTATCTAAGCAAATGCATGAGGATGATGGAGAACCAAAGCAAACATGAAAATGTAATAGCCATATGGGATGAACAAATAAATAATGCCCAACCTTAAAGGCTAAATTAAATGAAATAAAACTTTATTTATATCTTAGGTATAAGCTTAACCTAATGCCTATGTTTAACTTTAGCTTATGCGCTTAGGTCTAACTTTAACCTAAGCCTAGACAAGGGGGTTTACATTTAGACCTAACCCATCCCTAGGTAATTAGGTGGCTACTTATGATTAAGCATCATGTACATTTATAGGCTTAGGTTATGCCAAGTGGCATTAAATGATTGGTTCATCCCAAACCCTATTAAATTACAACTCATGTCATCCCAACATTGGCCAAATGCATTGACCATCGTAGTTATAACAAAGTTGACCTCTTGATTTAATTTTTACTATGGCTAATCAATGGTGGAATGTTTTGAGTGTGCCATGTGTCACCACATCATTGGTTAAATTTGACATAGTTGAAATGTAGGACCGAAATTGCAACTACATATTTTATTGATGTCATATGCAATCAATAGATGAAGTTCATCCATTAGTCGAAAAAAATTAACATCTCACAACTAGGTTAGTAAAATAGTTTACAATTATAACAACTAATGATGGCTATTAATGTGGTGTTGACACATGGCAAACACTTTCAACGAGCATGTCATTGTTGATTTATACATGTTAATCTTTTTGGTCTATGGTTGAGAAAAGTATTTTTCAATTGCAAAAAATACTTTGCAACTCTTTTTATCACTTTCAACTATGTTTTATAGTCAAGATGTTGAAAACATAGTTGCAAAAGGGGGGGTTTTCTACTAGTGGCACAATTTTACACCATAACCTTGTCATGTTCTTTTCATGTTCATGTTTGCATATGTTAACATAATAAAGATTCATTTTCATGTTTGTCTTACACATCTCGTGTTCTTATTTTTGAATCACATAATCTTGTCTTGTTCCTTGTTTGAAAGTTAAACTTAATCCTTTCCTTTAGTCTTTGTTTTTGTGGTTCTCCATGTTCTTGACATTAACCAATGGACTAATTAATTTTTGACAACTTTTTCATTTGACATTTTATAATTTGTATATTGTATATTAATGCAGTTTAAAACTAATTAAATATGTAACTAATAGGTAGGAGGTGTATTAGCCATCAACTACTTACCAAATTAACCTACTATGGTACCTAAGGTATTACCTAGACCTATTACTTCCTACCTAGGTAATAAGTAGAAGGTTGGTACCTAGGTAAGTAGGTATCTATTACCTATTACCTCCTTAGGTACCTACCTATTAGGTACTTTGGTTATAGGTAAATAGGGGTGAAAGCACACTTTCGTGGCAAGGGAGCGGGGTGGGGGGCCAAATTATTATCGCATTATATTTTTTTCAAGGGTCCCATGTTTGAACTTCAACCATGTCATTATCATGAAGGATTTTCACAACATTTTTGCATATTATGGTAGGTCAAAACCCAGAGAAGTCAAATGCCAGAAAAATTACATTAAAAATTTTCATATGATGTGATGTTAGAGTATATTTGTGCCAAAAAACAAATGTCACGACATACCAAAAAAATGCAAGCATACTCAAGAAATGATTAATTGAAATGATTTTTAGTTTTTATGAAATTTACAATATCTACTAAACATCGTGATTCCATATGATTACAATAAGTTTGTGGTAAACTAACATTTTGACAAACAATCACTTTCAAATGGAAGATGACTATATATGTTAAGTGGGCTATTTTTTCAATTTTCATTTCAAACATTTTTTGGTTGACTAATTCAAACCCAAACCTAGTGTAGTAAAAAAAAACGAGATCTATTATATTGCATATACCATAAATATACTTATTATTCCTTGAATTGTTTTTTTCTTTTCAAATGATACTAGATAACATTAATTTTGTGCAAATCAAAATATCAAGCCCATGAAACACTAAAAGTGAAACCCAAATGCAAGTGTATACTTTGTGCACATGTCATGAAATTGCCCAAGTTGGCCCCCCCCAATGTGCTTTCACATGTCATAGGTAAGAAGGTAGGTGGTTGGTACTTTTATATGTAGGTACCTACTACCTACTACTTATTTAGGTACCTACATACTAAATAGTTACATACCTAATTGGTAGGTACGTAACTATTTACAAGATAGCTAGTTAACAACCTACATCGTACTTACATACCTACTAGGTACCTAGATATGTAACTATGATGGTTCTTAGATACATATGTATGATGTCATTTTTGTTTGTCCAACTCGATTATATGTCCTATTTGACTAAAAACCCAATGGCCATCTTGACCAAACATGTTTTTTTTTGTGCAAGTGCACTAGATGTCCTTTGTTTTATTAGAACCCATTGGTCATCTTGACCAAGGACATCATTTTTTGTTCGATTTGAGTAAATGTCCCATTTGATTAGTCAAATTGAACAATTAGAAAACTATAATGACCATTCATATGGTGAACCTCTAATCAAATGGACATTTCACCAATAAAAAATACCAATTAGTCAACTTGAACAATTAAAAAACCCATGTTTTTCTAATAGTGTGGTCACTAAGTGGCAAACAAAATTGGTAGGATAGGTTTTCCTAATGAATTTTTATTTAAAAATCCATGAAAATACATGTAATTGAACAAAACATAAGTACTAATTTTTAAAAAAGACACGGATAGATGAAAAAAAAATCCTTCATTCATTATACTTGATTTGGCCATTTTACAATAAGAAGGGTACATTTTTTTTCACAAGGATCAAATAGTTTTATATATAAAAAATCATGGATGCTCATACTTCTAATGTCACCAAAGGGTTTCAACTTTATAAAAATAGACATTGAAAATTGAGATTTATACATCTTTTCAAGGTATGGGAATGCAATATTTAACAAATAATTATTTTCATCAACAAAATTGTCATCTGTCTTCAAGAATATAGTTGCATTAAAAGGAGGCTTTGTGCAAGCTTGGTTAAGGTGTATCATTGAGGATAAGAATGTTCCCTAAATGAATCCCAAGATATTTCAAAAAATATCTACAAGTTTATTATGAAAGATTGGTTTTTTTGAAGCTCCTACTAAAATATGGGCATTCCTTTTGTAAAACTTTTGGTCAATAATTTGCAAAGTCAAAATGTATGTTTGTTTATTTTTAGATATCCTCCAAGTACTTTGCAATATTGCGGATTCTTAATGAAGACCATATATACACATGGAAATGTTATTTACACCAAGACAATAATTCTTTGAGACATGGCTTGAAAAAAAGAGAATGAGCAAGCTTATTGCTTGATATGGCTCCACCATTGTGGTTTCGTCAACTTTTATGATGACACCATTAAGATAAATAATGACACGGTGGCTCAACTTTGGAACACCAATATTGTGAAACAAAGTACTTGGAAATGCATTTGGAAACTTAAGCTTTAAATTGGCATACTCAAGAAACGTTGGTTTGAATGCAAGGTGAGAAAAAATTGTTGACGTTATATTGAGGAAGTGTGACACAATGTCAACAATGGAAGAGGTGTCCAACAATGTTCTGATGGGAACATGATTAACAAATTATGCATCAAGGAGGGTTACATCCCCTCCATGGCCATCACTTATTAAAAAAGAAAGAAAGATGAATGTCTTACAATTGGTTCAAATGAAGTAAGGAAGAATATAATCTTCCATTTCCTTTCCTATAGACCTACATTGAAAAAACATGGTGGCCACCATATTTACATGTGAAACTTAATTTTGGTAAGGTTCTTCTCAAAGTGTATTGCGAAGATAAATCTATTTAAGTCAAAATAACACATGGAGACTCGTTTTTGGTGAAGATGAATGAAACAATTGCAAAACAATTCTAAGACCTAAAGTTGAAGGCATCACATTGACATTTGGCATATGTTTAAAGGATAGGAGATTGAAAACTCCACATCTTCCATAATCCTAGTAAAAGGCACACTTGTACATTCCAATCTTTTGTACGGGTTGAAGTTGGATATTTGGAAATACAAAAACAACTTATGAAAAATACGGTAATGCATTAATAAAAATAACACCATACATTAATATGAAATGATTCATTTGACCATCTATTTAAAAGCATGGCAAATAGTTCAATTATAAAATATTTATATCTTATTCCGTATTAGGGATGTTAGTGCATTTCTACAAATTTTAATAATACATTTGTTGTTGCATTTTTCAAATAATGTCATGTACTTGAAACATCAATTTCAACAATAATTTTGATGGTGCCAAAAGGATTGTCCTAAGAAAAAATGAAACATGAAGCCCAAAGTAATGAAACAATCCTCAATACAAGACAACACTTCCAACCAAGTAAATTTTTATCTAATTTTTCTTCATATAACTCAATAAAAATGGAACTAAATGGAGGATTTTAGTAACATTTGTAAGGGGTATTATATGTACCATCAACATATTTCCAAGGTGAATAAAGGGATATCTAGGAGGAGAAAAAAAAAAGTTTTTATGAAAAACCATTTTGTCATGAAACTTAAGTATAAAACACTTAGTAACAATTCTAGTATGAACTTTAGATATATGCTTGTTAATTATACACAAATCTCAATCAATAATCCTTCAAGGATCTATCGTTCTTTGCATTCCTTTGATAATTTTCCGCAAGTACATACTTGACTTGTGGAGTGGAGCTAAAAACCATAAATATGCAATAAATTATTTTATGCATCTTATTACACTAGAAGAAATTTGCATAATTACAGTTTACAACTAATTTCTAGTTACAAAAAACATTTACAACTAAATGATTTGTAGTTGAGTAAAACAAGTTGCATAAGACATTAGATGCAAATGATGATGTCATGACAATGCTATCACATAGGCCTACTTAATTCATGAATTAACAAACTAATTCACTAACTTCCTATCTACCTATTAATAATAATAGGTTGTAATGGCATCAAATATTAATTAAAATTTACTATTAATTAATAGTCATATAACAGTAAATAAAATATTAAATTGAAATAATTAATTAATTCGTATTGAAAATTCATTAATAGGAAATCAATTGATTATTATTTTATTAATGAAAAGATATTGAATATTTAATATCAATTGACTAATAACTAGTTTTAGTTAATTAATATTTAATCTTAATGAATAAGTAGTTAATTAATACATATAATTAATTTAATATGTAATATCAATGATTAATTACGAGTATTATTTTATTGAATAATATTTAATCTGAATGATGAATTAATTAATAAATAATTATAATTTATTTAACATGTAACATGAATCAACTAATAATTAGTTATAGTTTATTAAGTAGTATTTAATATTACTGACAAAATAAATAATAAATAATTATAATTATGATCTAAAACGAATTGAATATTAAATTCTAACTTGTTATTGATAAATTAATATTAAATGAATAATTAGTTAATACTATCACATGTAAATAATATTTAATTGTGAATTACATTATAATATATTTAATTAATCAATAAATATTTAATAAGTAATTATAATTTATTGATGATTAAATATTAAATATCAACCAAATAATACTTAAATATAGTTTATTAACTCGTATTTAATTTTAATGATGGAATAGTTAATAAGCAGTAATAATTAATTTAATATTAATATTCTTGAATTAGACTAATTTTTAATCCCAATTTTTAAAAATTAACTATTAACTACTAATTATCAACTAATAATAGATAATTACTATTCATTAAATAATTATTCAATATTATGAATTGCGTCATAATTTTTTGTATGAAAAAAAAACTTATATCATTTTTTTACACCTTTAATATACCTTTAATGTATTTTTAACCAAAAAAAAACATTAAACTACTACATAAGTATTTATTATGAATATTATGAAATAGGTTGATAATATTCATAATAAATACTTATTGTTATATAAATAGATAATTTAATTGTACAACCTTAAATATGTATGCTTATCATGCTTTGAATACACATTATAAATTTTGGTTATACATGCAACTAATGGGCCATGGGGGCTTATTCATGGATTAATATAATCCTATAAGGAGGATGAAGAAAATAGTAGTTGCACATTAGTCATAGTATAGTTGCAAATCCTTCCCAAATTCGGTGAAATTGGTACATAGTTGCAAAAATAGTCACAAACGATACATAGTCGCATGTAGTTGCAAATAGGATGGTTACATATCCCCACATTTCTTTTAGTGTTATAAATTCCTTCAATCCAAGCTTTAGAATAACCATCTTGTCCATAATGGGATAATGACATGTGTTTTGTGGTAGATTAGTAAGTGATTAATATGAAATTTTATTTTTTGACAAGTTTCTTTTTGGGTCAATAATTACATGCAAAGCATTCACCTCATGGTCCTTTCCATCAATTTAACAAGAACATCAAAGACATTTGGAAATTACCATTTAAAAATCCTCCAAACATTTATCTTATTAACAAAAAATGCTCGTGTCATTAGTTTTCATTATAACTATTTCAATTATCAAATGACCAAGTATGACCTTTGGGGCAAGGGATGACATTTTCACATCAAAATCCAAGCTAAAAACATCACATAACATTGAAAGGTTTGAAACACAATCATATTTTAACTGTATAATGAAAATGAAAACTAACAATTATTGTATCAAAGCATGGTTGAATTCACCATGAATCCTTCAAAGAACATAACCAAAAAAAAACATGTAAGGGAACATCTACTCGCTAGCTTGAAAGGAAGGAAATGAATGAGCACGTCCCTCGATAACAAGTATGGAAGATTCATTAACATCTTTTCCTTCAAAAACAAATTTAGAGAGATATTTATATCATCATAAATATTTGCATTCAATACACATTCCAATATCAATTAAGATTTGTCGCACCTTAGTTTTCATCACCATCCACTACAAAAGAAGTCAAGATTATTAATAATTACAACTAAAGTTTATAATAAAGAAAAAATTAACCATACAAGAATTATTAACCTATGTCAAAACTAATAATCATATATTCAAGGAAGATGACAACTTTTATTGGAAAAATAAATGATAAAACCAACAAAAATAAATCCTATTAATATTCCCATCAATATCATGATCTCCAAAACAATATATTTTCTAACAAATATAATTTATAACTAGAATCACACGTGAATGGCACCTCCACCAAAAGGAGGATGGAATCATTTAACAGCCACCAAGTGATTAACCATTTACTCAAAAAAGGAGGCTACAATCATTTAGTGACCAACCTTCTACAAAATTGAGGGTGGAATCACCTAATGGCCACCAAGTGACCAACTTTTTACAAAAAGGAAGAGGGTGGAATCACTTGGAAATTGTTAGGTGATCAACCCTCAAGACAAAAAGGAGCAAGGTGGGATGACTTAATGTTGCTAAGTGACCAACCTTCAACAAAAAAAGAGCAAGGTGGGATGACTTAATGTTGCTAGGTGACCAACCTTCAAAAAAAAAAAAAAAGGTGGAATTGTTCAATGGTTGCCATATATATGACTAACCCTTTACAAAAATAAAAGTTGAACCACCCAACAGTTACCACATGACCAACCCTCTTCAAATTAGAGTTGAATCACCCCACCCAATAGTCACCCAATGATCACCATATGACCAACCCTTTGCAATTTAGAGGTTGTAATCACTTAATGATTGCCGAGTGGTGAACCCTTGTCAAAGTATTTCAACACTCCAATTGTAAAATGTGATTTAACATTTTAATCGCAAATGTAATGTGTACAAATCTTATTTAAAATAATTATAACTATTAGATCAAATTTAAACCAACAAATATAACAATAGGTACATTGGAAACCAAAAAAACCTTGAGGCCTACACACAACTATATTTTCCTAAACCTTTAAAAGAATGGACCTTTTTTCACCATTTCCACAAAAATGATCCTACAAGTTTTCACAAACCTACCAAACCATATTACAACTTTAATGTTAATTCAAAACACTAAACCTTGCACTAGGAGTGAAAATGCAAGGTCTTGGTGATCATTCCACTATCCACTAATGTTAGATGGCTTCATATAAATTAAACAATATATTATTTTGGATAAATCACTTGGGAGGAAATTCATTTACAAAGCAAAAATGTGTAACAACCCCTCCACCAAAGATGCTAAGGCACACCATGCCTTCTTTCAAACTAGGTTTAAAATCTTCAATAACATTCCATATAAAATTTTCAATTTATACAAGTGTCAATATTCATGGTACATTGTAACAATGTTTGGAACTAAGGAAAGTAAGGTCTTGTTTCCCAAATTTCCTATTACACATTAATACCAATTTTTGTGTAAAAAAAATAAGCATGAAATAAAATTGGGTCCTTCATAACAAGCTTTGTTAGATTGGGAATTTTAGAAGTCCCTTCCATGTATTATTCAAATTCTAGCCAAATTTTATGTCATATAAGTTGATTTTTATATAATTGATTTTATTTTTTTGGAAGGATACACAATGAAAAAAAATGCAAATAATTTCCTAGAATTGGACTTTTGCTTTCAATAGTCCATTTAGTAAAGGCTCCTTTCAAATAAAAGGTACCTTTGATATTTAATGTGTAGTACAAACCATAATTATAGTGTTTGTCCCATCCTCCTACAAGAATGACACCTTATCCTTGCAATTGATTACAATCCTATAACATTGCCATGGCCCTTAAGCTTTTGTATTTGTAATGTGTGTCAAACATAATGGACTCATGTCGCAACCCTAGCCTTGGGCTTGCGACCAAGGCAAGGGCTTGCAAAGGTGCGAGCCAAGAATGAGCCCAGGAATCACATTTCATGTTCCCGAAAATGCAAGAGAATGTGAGGGAATGAACCCCCACACTCCAAATGGATTCCTAAATTTTTAGAGGGCAACTATAGGAGTCAAAACTTATTAAATTAAAAAATTCCTTATATCATTGGAAAGATCTTGGAACGTAGATGTTTAAAATGAGTTTATATGACCCATTTGGACACTTAAAACACAAGTTATGGCCAAAAGAAAGGTCGGGAGTCAAATTGACAATTTGACTCTTGACCACTAAAAGTCGAGAATCGCCCTAATTTCCTTGTGCGCAAGTGGAGTGCCACATATTGTTGGAAAGCTCTTGATGAGGACTACACCTTTCCTTCAAACCTCACCTCAATTAGAGGTTTGAACACAAAAGTTGTGGGCCCCCAAAGTTGCAGAAGTCCCAACTTTAAGAATTTCGGGACTCTCACTTGGGAGTCCCGAGACAATATGACATTTGAGTGTTGGTCCCATGGCTAGGCACTGAATATACTATAAGGGGGAAGGTGGTGGATTCCACCAAGTCCGGGCCGTGGTGAGTCTTGTTAGTCTATGTTTGCCCATGGTGAGTCTGTGCATTAAAGTTCTTTTAATTATGCATTAACTAACCTATTGTTTGGTTTATGCAGGTCTATGTGAGTAAGTGATTTTCTTGTCAATCTTCCTAGTCCCATCCCGGAGCTCTAGCATGCCCCTCTACCCCCGAAGTGCTACGAGCCAAGGAGCGCACCCCAATTCCGTCTTCTTTCGTTGTCTTCTTCTTTGCATTCGAAGTTGAGTCCATTGAAGAACTTGGGGGTGCGTCAACTCATCCACAATAGGCTTAAAACTTTTGTTTGCAATCCATTTTTTCAACACATTTATGAATCATTTTGGTGAAGTTGCATAATAGGGATTCAATTTGTTTCTACTTTCATAAAATTCTTTTGGGTAAAAGTACATGACATTGGAACAAAATTGGATTTTTGAAAGTTCAATTTTAAAGTCCAAATCCAATGATAAAAAAAGAAAAAATATTTAAATGGTGTCAAAGTTTTTTTTTTTTCCATTTCCACGTTCATACCACCATAATTTAAATCTTTAAAAAAAAAATCTAAAATGTGAGCCTGGAAAAAATAATTTAGATATCAAAATGGATTTTACAAATTAAAATTTTCCATTTTAAATCTTCAAATTTTTTTTAGACTTTTTCGTGCTTGATTTTTTCATCTTAAGTGTTATGGTATTTTAATGTGTGGTAGTAAAAAGTTATGGGCTTAGTTTTCAACTTCATTAGAAGAAAAAAATCCATAATGATAGTTTTTTTTGGGTTGTTTGGATTGTGACATTGGATGCACCATCTTTTGCAAAGTCCACCTAGGATTGAACATTCATTCTTTTGGTAATTATTATTTTGGGTTTGAAAGAGTAGAATGTAATTTTAATTTTTCATCTCATTTTTTCCAAGCTTTTCAAATATATTTGAATATAATGCAACAATATTTGACTCACCTAGAAAAAACTACCATTGTGACATCCACAAAAGTCCATCGTAATGTGCTCTTACCCTTATGTTAACTCACTATCTAGAATAGAAAATATGTTGTCCATTTGATGTTATTCCTTCAATGCCCACCACTCCTCCTTCAAATAAGGCTTTGTTATTAATGGCCTTGGCTTTGAAAACCCTTGAAATATCATGATTTCATTTTGGATTACATTATGCTTCTTGATTTCTATCTAAAACTCAATCATTGATTTGATATGAAGATTACATCCTTGAGTTGGATGGTCATAGAATGTAATCCCATTTGTAAGTTTGTTAAATGGGATTCCTCAAACCTACAAATTAACCAAATACAAATTTTGAATGGCCTTTGGAGCCTTTCATGGGAAGTCCCCACTTTTGTGATGAATTTTACATGCCTTCCACTTGTGAAGAGACCTTTTCCCAAAACATGAATTCCAAGCCATGGAGTGAAAATATTGTAATGCACTTCTTTGTCAATCTAATAACTATACACTAGGAAGAAATCTTTGCATTTGTAACTATATCTTTAATTACAATTTGTAGTTAGAAACAACAAACCAAATAAAAAATTCAAACTTAGTTGGAATTTTTTTTGTAATTGAAAACCATCGGAGTTGACAAGTAAAAATAAATAATTATTTTTTAGCTGCAAATGTCAACACATGTCAACACCACAACAATAATAATTGAAAACCATTTTAATTGCAAACAACATTTACCATTATAATTGAAGGTTGTTTGCATTGTAACCCTAGGGTGGATGAAGTTCATCCATTGATGTTACATTATTTCATCAACTTTTTAGTTGTAAGCTACGATTATGTTGCAACTAAGCTAGGTAAAAGTAATAGTTTAGTGATATGTGATGCATCCACATCCATAAGCTAAACCAAGTGGCATTTAAGGTAGGCCATTTAAACATAAGGTTAGGTTAGGGCACATGTGATGTATTGGGGCAATGTATATCATTAAACATGTGATGTATCGAGGCAACTATAAGTATTTATAATAAGAAATTACAAACGATTTCTTTCAAAAATCTCCTTGTATAATTTTATTTTATATTGACAAAAAAACTTCAAAAACATAATAGTATTTAATTTCAAGTAAACACATTGGTTCATTAGCTTTCATTTTCACACCTAAGTTAGTCCCAAACCTAAGCCATGTAGCACATCAAATCACAAATTTCATGGGTCATAATTTGGCAATAATAATCATGCGAAATTTGTTTTTCATAGGTTCATATGGAATAGACACAAATGTCATTCAATTACTTGTATTGTTTGAACATCGATTTGTGTGCATTATTTAGACACAAATGTCATATGTTTGTTCATATTGTTTAAACATGAATGTCGGATGTCTATTCATGTTGTCTACACACACAACTTTCATGTTTAAATAATGCATGACATTCACGTTTAAATGATACAAACCCATGTAATAACAAATTTTGCACATATTTGGAACAAACCCATGAAGTTTATAAATTTGTGATAAGCTAAGTTAAGTTTTAACTTATGCTAAATTTATACCTGAACCACATGGCACCTAAAGTAAGTTTAAACCTAGGCCACATGGCATTTACAAAAAAAAATCCTATATAATTTTATGTTTACTAGTAACCTTTTTTATTATCAACTCATCCCAAATGACAATTCCATATTAATTTTGTGTGGTTCTTCAACATTTCTAATGAATTTGAAATGGAAGATAAATAATGTGGGATGAAAAATTTAGTTATAACTTAATTGCAACCCAATTACAACTTAATGACAACTATTAACTATTACCAATTAATTAACAACTACTTGGTTACCTGATTAATTACTACCAAACTACCTATTCGTTTAACTTAATTTGCTACCTATTAATTTATTTGATTACCTATTAATTAACTTAACCTATTAAATAATGTAACCTATGTGGCACCTAGGCAGGCTTGGGGCTAAATTAAGTGGTACTTAAATCACTACATGTGACATTTAAGTTTGAGCTTACGGTTATCCACAAACTTCCCATCCCATAATTTGGTAATGGAAATCATGTGAAAATCATTCTTTTGTGGGTTTGTATGCTTTGCACATTAGCATGGACGTCATGCATTTAAAACCCAAATGATGCATGTATAAGTAGGATGAAATATTTTCATATGTTTTTTGTGCAAAATGTACGAATGGTTTTCATACAATTTCCATTACCAAATCATGGGATGGGAAGTTTGTGATTAGTAGGCAAGGTGGCATCTAGGCCTACTAATCACAAACTCAACATCTTATGATTTAATAATGAAAATCATGCAAATTTTGTTCAATCATAATTCGTATGTTTCACGCCTTAATATCGTGCATTGAAAACACATTTGAGACAAATTTATTGGAAGATGCCAAATTTGTGTGACATTTGTTCATTCATACGTTCGTATTTCATTCATAAACACATTTATCAGTGTGTCAAATATGTTTTCAATGCATGATATTCGTGCATAGAATGCATGAACGTATGAATAAACAAATTTCACACAATTTTCATTATTAATTTTTCGCATGTTAAATTTGTGATTATACCACCTAAACCATGCGGCACTTACGCTTAGACCACATATGCCACATGGCACCTAGGCTTAAAGCCATGCCATGTGTCACATACATTATGAAAAGTTGTGTTTTTCAAAACCACACTATTACCTTGCAACTAGAGCTTTAAAACAACTAATATATAACTACAATTATAGCATGGAAGTACATGCAGTTAATAAATAAAATGTCACACCAAAAAATCAAGGAATTGTAACATAGTTACAACTAGAACACCTATATAAAGTAATGATTGATTACATTCATACATATGAGTGTAATCAATCATGTTTGATTTTTCGACAAGTTGCACTTTAGTTTTGTGTGACAATTACATTACAATGAATGTAAGTATAACACCCAATTTGCACTTACAACTAGTGTACAACCTTGACACATAAGATCATGCCATGCGTAGACATTTCCACAACCCATTAAACATGACATTTGTAACTAGTTGTAAACTACGATTTTCATCAATACAATTATTTCTACCTATGTTCCCATTATAAAAGTATAACTTTTTTGATATTTTGTGACTATTTTTCAACTATTAATAAATTAATAACTAAAGTTCATATTTAATCCATAGTATTTAGTAATTAATTTTTATTTTTATAAAAAATACTACACATTAATTAATAATTAACATTTTTTTCAATTCATCACTTTAATTCAGATTATTTATTTTAAAAATAAATAGATAAATTATAAATATTTAAATAACTTACAAAATTTATAAATTTAAATAATTCATAAAAACATTAAGTTCAAATAGTTAATGACCAATTAAAAAAATCAGAAAATTAATTATCTAAAATATTTAATTAATAAATCTGATCAATTAGATCAATTAATTTAGATAATTAATCATTTGACAACTATGTCTTCAACCCAAATCCATATTTTATCTTTAAACTTGAATAATTAATTTCTAAAAATAAATTATTAGCCATAAATATTAATTAATATGTAATTTACGTATTAATTATGAATTAACTAGTTAGAAAAAATAATCATCTATCTGAATTAATTAGTCAAATTCAGATAATTAATTGAAAATTGAAATTCAGATAATAAAAGATGAATTATCTGATAATAAATTATTTGAAACCACATAATTAATTACTTTAAATAACCAGCTAACATATTAGTTGAATTGGATTGATTTTTTCAAATAATTAACTATACGAGTTTTATTTAAATTCAATTCATTAATTGTCGGATAACTAACTAACTAATTGTTTTGATTAGAGAAATTAATTCAGAAAATTAATTCAAATTAGTTTTCAAGACCATTAATTATTTATAATTAATTCACCCATATCATTATCAAATAATTATTTATTTAATTGGAAATTTTACAAAATATAAAACAAACACAAAAAATGTGGGGTTTTTTTCAAATTGCAACCCAATTTGTAACCAATTTGTAACAAATGTTCAATTAATGTGCAATAGCAAAAATCTAACACTAAAAAAAACACATAAAATAAGATAAATAATTACATGGCTATTATATAATTCACCAACCTTTCTACCTTCTTACATACTTGCCTACCTAGGTAAGTATGTAGATAGTCCTACTTTTTACCAACCTATCTAGGTAGGTAAATATGTATGTATTACCTACTAACCTACCTATATATGCCTATATATTGACCTACCTAGTTATATATATATATTCGAAATTCAATTAATATGGCACATTATGAATGAACAATCATAATGGATGGTGAAATGAATATTTTCTTAAAAATCAATTTTCACCCAAAAATCCCCATAATGTAACACATGATATACTTTGATGGATCAATGAAAAGTAATGTCAGCATGACATTACTGTGGTAGTTGCAAATTAGTTGCATTATAATTACACATTAATTATTCCCACATAGTTGTAATTGAGTTACATAAGTTGCATATGTATATAGTTTCACATATAGTGAGTTGCATTTGTTGTGATTCATGCAACTTGTCCAATAACACTCACCCATAGAAATATGTTGAATTGCAAATGAGTTGCAAATGGTCATTGTAATTCAAAAACCCAATTGCAAGGCTAGTTGCAAATTGCCCCATTTTTTCATAATGATAAATTAAACTTAAACCTAAGCCATGTGGCACTTAAGTTAGGCCATTTGCAACTTAGGCCTAGATATAAACCTAGACCATGCCATGTGGCACCTAAATTAAATTCAGACCTAGGCCATGCCATGTGATATTTCAGTTAGGCCTAAACCTAAACCACATGGCACCTATGCTAGGCAAAAATTTAGGTCACATTTAGGTTAGATTTAGACCTAGGCCACATGGCCTCTAAATTAAACCTAAGCCATACCATGTGGCACTTAGGCTAAACCTAAATTTAAATCATATACCTTAAGCTTAGACTTAAATAACCTATGTGGCATTTAAACTAGGCCATGTGGTGACTACAACTAAATAAAATGGCAATTAAACCTAGACCACATGGCACCTAGATGTATGCCATGCCACATGTCACCTAAAATTAGGCCTGGATGTAAGCCATGTTGCACCTAGGCTAATATAAAACCTAAGCCATGTGATTAATTTAAGCTAGACATTTATATATGTCTTTGACCAAACTATTTAAGTAGGTAGCTTAATTTACACTAGCTACATACCTAGATTAGGTATATGTAGGTAGGTAGCATTATATAAGTTAGTTTTACTAGGTAGCTTAATATAGACCTAGGCAAAAACATGGTAAAGTAGACCAAAAAAATAGTTTGCTTAAAATCCAACTCATAGTTGAAGCAATTTTTGACATACACATAAAAAAGTAGTCTAAAAAGCTTTGTAAGTATAAATTTAAAACTATGATGACCTACATTGGGTTTGTGGTAAGTTCAATACAAAATTTCAATAACTTTTGTATAACAAAAGTAGGTAACAAGTAGTTTTGAAACTTACTAGTCAATATGGTGTTCAAAATAATTTTTACATAAAAAGTTCAATTATATTATGACTATAATATGTATAATGTGAAAGCACATAAATATATTCAAAGTTTTTATTAACTTGAAAGCAAAAAAAAATTCAATATTTTATGTACTTGCATTTACTTGCAACCAATTTTGTAAAACCCATACATCTATGCAAGTAGATTCATTCTTTGAAATCTACTTGCATATTAAAAATACAATTCTTGAACTTTTTTATAATAAAATATAGATTTATACTAATCAATGAATATTGAATAATATTTATACTTTCAATACATCAAAGGCTACTTATGTTTACTTTTCATTTTTGTGATAAGGATCACCAATTCTCACCTTTACCATGCTTTTTGCCACCTAGGTATACCTATTTAATAGGTGGCATAACCTATGTATATAGGTAGCCCAACACGGTTAAAAATAATCTACTTGGATGCAAAGTTGCAAATGTGCACAACATTTCATGGATGAAACTTGAACTTTTTCATCCATCTTTTAAAATAAGATTACCAAAATTATAGTCAAATAAATGATTTGTGATGTAGGCACATTACATAGTAGTTGCATGACTTTTGATGATGTTACATCTCTAGTTCATCTATTGATTGTAAATCAATTAGAAAGTTGGTTGATGTAAAAAATATTTTGGAAGCGCTTCCAATTGAAGGTTGTTTTCAATTGTTCACCAAATTAGTAGGCCAATGAATTTATTTGGTAATCACTATTAATTCATTTAAGTACTATTTGTTTTTGTAATTGCAACATAGTTGAATATGAAATGTAGTTGATAACGTTTTGGCTTTAAAAAGGGCATTTTCTTTTAGTGATAGTTGGAAGTGTCCATTTGAATTTCTACAACCAAGTTCAAATTCACAATTGTGGTTTATGCCTTAGACTTTAATAAGCAACATTAAATTATGAGTATAAAACAATGAATATTTAGATTGTTTACCTTATATGCCTCCCTTTTGTGGTTCAAGGCATGGAGATCCATTCTCGGCCTCTCATATTCCTTCCAAATTTCACGAGCATGGGTCAAGTTTTCTCAATACAAGGGGATAGTGTTTAAGATCAAATTGGGATTATTAATATAAATGAGAAATTGCAAAGCGCAAAAAAGTTTTCATCCCATGCAACAATGATCTTGAATTTGTTATACTCCCAAATTTTAGGTAAGGTTGTTAGGTTTTGGAATAGTTCTTGTTATCAAATCAAAATATTATTGTCATGTTCTTACCCTAAAAAATTGCACAATTATTGTGCCTTTGCTACAAATTTTTAATTGAAAAAGTTTGCTTATGTGAAAATAATAATGTTGTTCGCCAACATTGAAAAAATGATAATTCATAACATTCTTCCACATTCTTGGTCATCTTGCAAGAATCCAATATGGTTTTGTTTGTTCCTTTAGAACAACAAATATTGGACATTTTGCATAAAAGGTGTGAAATTTCATGATTTTGTTTTCTTATTTCTATTGGTTTATTAGACGCAATGGTCAATTCACAATTTTTTTTCAAGATGATTTAAAACTTGTTGACATTGATGATAGCACTAGGAACATGTTTCATTTCAAAAAGGAAATCATTAAAAAAAATTGATTTAATTGCTTCATCAACAAGCTGACATTCAATGGTGCCAAAACTATTTGTCCTTTTTTTGCACCAAATCGATTAGTGTTTTTTCCTTTTTCTTTATTTCACTATTTTCTTTTCTCATTCTTTTTGTTCATTTCAATCCAAATGAGTTCTCCACCTAGATAAATGTTCAATCAAAAGTGGCTTGCAATGAATCTTTTCATTATAGGTCCATCAATTCAAAACATTTCATTTTAGAGTGTGACAACTTCCCTTCTAGTTTGTTTTTTTTTATCCCCAACTTTGAATCCCTTCTCCACATTAGTTGATGTAAGCTCCTCATTTGTCTTCTATGAAATACAACAAGTCCAACTTGTTTTTTTCCTTTAATCTAACAACAAAACTATAACCTTGAACAAGTCTTTGTTGTAGGCTTGTATTGTCAACACATGCATTTTCTTAATGTAATTTTGGTTTATATTTTTAATGAAATGGAAATCATAGTAAGGATTTGTGGGAGTAAGTAGTTTCACAACCCATGAATCAATTGTTGTTGATATATCACATATTCCAATTTTTTTTTTCATTATAAACATCATCAAATCTAACAAATGCCCTCAAAATCTTGTTGAATAATGAGGGTGAATATTTTCATTAAAAATCCATTAATTTCAAACAAAGGGATTTTTGGACTAAATCACCTAGTAGTTGCCAAGTGATTTCCGACCAATGTATATGTGTTAGAAATTGCATGGTGCCCACTAGATCATGTATTTAATTAATTTGATACTTTTGAAAAATCAAGAATTAAGATCATTTTGGAGATTAGAAATTTGAAGAAAAACTTTGATTTGTACTTTTACCAAAATACTTTTACCATGGATGGTGGCATTTGTTAAATATTTCCTATAATGTATTTTGGGTGGAAATTGCTTGGCAGTTGTTAAGTGATTCAAACCAAACATACATTAGTAGGAAATCATTTAATGGTTGTTAGGTGATTTTCTATTAGGTTTTATATGGAATGGCAATTTCCTACTTATTTTTAATGGAAATTTCCTATTTATGTGAAACCAAAGTAGTTATACCAAAATATTTTTACCATAACAAACTCTTGGAGATTTCTTATGATGTACTTTACATGGAAATCATTAACCAAATGATTTTTGGGTGGAAATCACCTAGTAGTGGCCACCAAGCAATGTCTATAAACAAGACTATGTTTTTCATGTTCTATATTGTGTTGTAAGGTAATATAAGAATCTCATTAAGGTTGTAATTGTGCCATTATGTTCATGTTGTGAAATTTTTGTGTTGTACTCCCTTGCTTTTTCTATTTTGAAAGGAGTTAGAATTTTGAGGTTGCCATTTTAATTCACAACACATTCACAAATTTCTTTCAAAATATAACTATTGTAAAAACGAAGACATCTACATTATCATAATTAAAAAAACATAAAGAATGGAAAACACATTACAAATTTTGACAATAAAAGGGCAATATTTGGTATGTTATGAAATAAAACATATTAAAGGAAAATTCTATTAAGTTAAACATATTTATAATATATTTTCAGAATTTAATTCCAAAAACCCATTTACATTCAAGTAAATTATAAATTATATTTATTTTAATAAGTTGCACCCCACATATTTTTGTATGTCATTTGGAAGATGGGAAAAATTCCCCTCAAGGTTATTAAGTCAAATAAGACGAGAAAATGATGTTTATTGTCAAAATTGACAATGATGCAATCAAATGAAGCAAACGTTTCATTTCATTAAATAATTAAAATGTCATTTTAGTTGCACCATCACAAAAATTTCATTTTAAGGTTTGCCAATTATAGTTCTTAAAATTCCTAACACCTTATCATCAAGTGTTAAGTTGCACTATTGTAAAAGTTTTTTTTTTTGGCTTACCACTATAATCACTAAGGTATGGCCCAAATTGTTGATTGAAACAAACAAAATGATAACTTTTTGTTATCGTGAATGTAATGACCCTTCAAGAACTCTTAGTCATGACCTTTGAAATTTATTAAATTATTTGCAATTGTTTCAATTCATGATTTATTAAACAAATAAAAAAGAAGAATATCTAAGGCATTTCAAAAAATTAAAATTATTAAACAATGAGAAAAAATCCATTTGTGTTCTTGGAAAAAGGAAGCCCAAGTGTTACTTTTTTGAAGCTTTTTCTTGGACTATTCATTTGGAATATTAATATTTTTTTTAGTAAATCCAATTGTAGTTTCAAAATTTACACAACTTAGGCAATCTTTTGATATAAAGTTTAAACTAAAAAAATTTCCTTAAGTGAGCCCTATGTTGCCTTAAAGTTGATTGGATTTCAAAATTTTAGGGTGTGACGTTCGTAGTGGTAGTACCCAAGGATGGGGTTGCTTTCACATACAAATATCAATTTGATTTAACAAATTATTCTAAGCATAATATTATAATGTAGTCATTAGGTTATTCATCTTTAATGTTGTAATGTAATTCCTAAGTTATGAAAGTAATAAACAAACAAGGTGTATTTAATAACGATTGAAATTACTAAAACATATGTTCAAACCATATACAAGAAGTATATGTTCAATTAGCTCCAATTATAAGTAAAATATAAAAATGTCTAATTGTTAGTTTTTTAGTCAAAGTTGTTTATGTAATACATGAGGGATTGCATATTAGTGGAAAGATCTTGATGCATACAAAGGGATGAAATGCTTCAATTTGTGGATGCCAACATGTGGTTCATAGATTTTGACACATCATGAATTCAAGTGTTTATAACCACTTGTCAATCACATAACATTACCTTGAAATTAAAATAATAAAAATCTTGTTATTCAATGTATCCTAACAAAAAACGACTTCGTCTATATATGTTTATTGTAAAATTGTCAAAATTAAGTATAATTTTATACTTTACCAACGTTTTCACCATAGAAATGCAAGATTCATTTGCAAAATTAGATGTTTTTATATAGGGTGTGTGGATGTGTGAGAAGAAGGGCATGTGTATATGCACCTCCATTCACAAGGGTATCCACACTATAGAACTAAATACAAGTATTTAATTTTTATTCACTTGTGCACCCCATCATTCCAACATTCCTTGCCCATATGACAAAAAAAAAATCATAGAGTAGGACAATATGTGATTTATTATTTTGATCTTATAATAAAAAATAAATCGTAAATGTTAGTTGCTAAATCTTTTCTATCTATATGAAGGAAGAATGATTTAAGTTCATTCTAATTAGAATTCACAAATGTATTATTAAAACACATCACATGGACATATTTTTCTTTCAATTAAATTTTTTGTATGACATCAAAAAAATTCAAATTTCTTTGGGTTCATAAAAATCACCTTGAAAACAGTTATACAATATCAACTTTTCTTTTATTTCACTTGAACATGATTGAAAAGAATAATAATTGTCAAATTTGTGAATATAATTCGATTTCAAAAACATTCTTTCAAAGATACATTACACCAAAACATGGCATCCATGATTAATCTTATACAATTATGTGATTACATTTGGCATAAATGATAAATTCAATTCAACTATACACGGCATAAATGACTATCCTATTCCAAAAGGACTAGTTATGGATGCCACATTTTGGCATAGTGATAATTTTAAATGTTTAATTTAATGAAGAGATCATTGAATTATGTTCGAAACAACTATTCAATTGATTAATTTGAGCAAGATTTGGATTTTTTTTTCAAAGTTTGAATATTCAAGAAGATTTGAATATAACATGTTTATAATGAGGCATTGACAAGCTTGATCACACAAGGAAAAGTTTGTGTGTTGGTTAAAGATTTGGTGTGTGGACATGGAGGTGAGGTGTTAAATTCCTGACATCTTATACTTGTGATCTATTATATGCTTAAGGGGTTAACCAACCTATGAATTTGATTACATACAATCTTCCTACCTATGGATAGCTACTTATGAAATACTTATGACCGACATGTTGATATAATTTGTGGGTCATGATTAATTTTTTTTTATAATCTACCTACTTATTCACAACCAACGTACATACCTCATAGTCACATGTGGCATAAGGGGCATTAGAAATGATGACATGTGGTGTGTAAAGTAATGTCAAAACAATGGTCATTTTGACCAACACTCAAATTAACATTTGTCCAATTTGACTAGTCATTCTTTTTATTGGCTAGTTAATAAAGTTGACTAATTTGAAACCAACTTGTCCAAAATACCCAAGCGATCAATTTGACTAATGTCCAAATTTAGTGCTTTTCGACTACATTTTCTAGTTGAAAAACCCATGATTTCTTATATGGATCCAATGGTGCAATTGGGAAAGAGAGGTGGGTAGAAAAAGAAGAGAGGATAATAAGCTACAACAAGACAAGTGCCCTTACCAAGGTGGAGCTCAACCCAACCCAACTTCAACTCACTTTGGGGGGGTTCATCCAAAATTGAAACTCAATGAGATTTCATCCATTGGTGCACTAGTGGGTGCTGGTTTTCAATTGTGCGGGTTGGTCATTCGCACCCACATGTTACAAATGGGGTTTTATTAAAGAAGTTACTGAGATGTCAAAAGTAAATAAGGAATTAGAGAACATGGCTGGAGTAGAGCCAAGGTCATATAAGAAGTTCTCTAGTATAATAATGACAAAGGAGATGATCACAACAAGTCTTCTTTATTATTGTTGATTGTCATTTCATAGCCATGAGTCCTCTTTGCATAAGGTCTTTACCTGATTTTGGTTGATTGTTTGCTTTTGTTTTTGCTATGGGTTGTGTCTACTTGTGTTCTCATTTGCGTTGAACTTTTGAAGGATGGGTTCTCATCCTTGATTTTTCTTAACAAGGTTTTTCTTCTTAGATGATGAATTTGAGCAAAATAAAATAAAATAAAAAAATAAAAAAATAAAAAAATAGAAATGATACTTATGATTTGATGCTGAATGTCAAATGAAAGTCTCCGACTCTTTTGCATTCTTGACTCTTTCTTTTTTATCTTACTTCACAAGTTTGGATCAGCTGGCTATTTCATCCCACTAGCCAAAACAAATTTTGTTTTGTTTTTGTTGTTGTTCTGCAGGATTGGTTACCTGGCAAACAACAACAAAAAACAATCACATGGTAAACTTTCTGCAGCTTTGTTGCAGTTTTGTACATTGGGTTGAAGCTTGAAAACCTAATTATTGCTGGGGATATATGATTTCCAGAAATTATGAAAAAGGGCTTTCTATTATGATTTTCTTTATGCCAACCTGGTTTTTCACTGACATTTTCACCCCAAAAAATAAAATAAAAAATAAAATAATTTATGTAAGTGGGTACTTTTTTTTTACATTTAAATCTGGTTTTTAAACATTGCTGGATTCTGTGGAATACAGGAGTCACCAAGCAGAGTGAACAAGTCCCACCAGTATTGTTATGGATGAATGGATGGTACAGATGGATGGATGATATGTGAATAGGAAATTATTTTCTTGTTGTATTCTTGTCCCATAGGTAACCATGGTGGTTAGTTTTGTACTAACCTTTCACAATCTATTTTGCCCTTATGACTCAGTGTTGGGTTAAGGGCCTTTGACAAGGAAATAAAAGAAGTAGGTAGTACCTTTGTATTGCCTGCAATAAGGACCCATTACTCATTTAATGTCTTCACTTATTATATAAGTAGGCAACGGCACTTGGTGGTTACTAAGTGGGTAGAGATGCATGTGAATGGTTAGTACATAGGTAACCATTGCGATTTGATTATGCGATATACGAATACAATGAAAAATTTGTTTCTTGTTCATATATCATCCATCCTACATGATGTCATTGTGATGGTGAGTGTTGGTTCATTTTGGATGATAAAAAGAACTTTCTTTCACATCATGTAGGATGAAGGCTATGTACAAAGCCTAAAAAGTGTTGTTCAAGCACTCCAAGAAATTTCCAAGAGGTATTTTGGAGGTCACCTTATTATATCAATGAATATCCCTCATAGAAAAGAGGAGGGAACTTATGCCTAATTATGTGTAGGGTAACAACAGCCAAGGAGTGGGGTGTTGTTGTTACCCTCAAATAAAGGCACAATCAAATATTTTTAATTTTCAATTTTCTCATGATACCCATTGGGCATCACAAGGAAAATAAAATAAAATAAAAAATAAAATGCAAGGAAATTAATTCTCATGATAAAAAATGTTGAAGTTCATGATAATGTCACGTTCAAATTCAAATCCAAAATTAATGCTGTTAGTTCAAGAGTCGGAGGAGTTAGTTCCAATGGGTAGCGGCGGTCTTAGTTATAAATAGATATATGTAAGGTTCTCTCCAAATACACTAGGATATTTCTAGGACTAATAATTTAAAAAAAGGGTTAATTATAGCCAAAAAGCCATATTAAAAATAAAAAAGGCTAAAATCATGATCTTTTAAAGATTTTCAATAGCCAGATTTTTATACATTAAATGTGGGTCCTTACAGAATTTTTATTTGATTTTCCCTTAACTGCCCAGTTGCCTGTCACACTTTGGGGTCCTATTATGCAGGTTTTGAGCTTCTAAGGGACTTACACCGAGTGTTGATTACGAGCTCTAAGTTGAGCTGCAACAAGCTCAAAATACATTAAATTACATGTTTACACCATTACTACAGTACCTCAAAGGACTTCGAAGCTCAAATAGGAGGACCCATTCATTACCTAGTGTCCATTACAAAGCTCAAAAAACATGCATAACATGGGTCCAAAGTGTGTCTCTGGGCATCATCTATCTATCTCTCTTTTCCGAGAGAAGTTAAATTTATTGCGGTCTTCTTGCTGCATCTTTTTTGTTCTTTTAAAAGCACAACAACAGACCTGATCTAACAAGCTGTTGGGCAGCCGCAAAGTCAAGCTGATTGGCAGTGGTGAGCCATCATCACCAGGGGGAGGGGGGTTGGTTCATGCTTGCATGTTTTGAAGTGTCATGGGAAAACTCATTGAAGAGTGATTATACAGGCTAAAACCTTAAGTCAGATCCAGAAAGTCACAGCACTGTGTGTGAAAGGCATTGCTGTTACTTATTGGATCTGACCCTAAACTCTAAAACCTGTATAACTGGAAGAAGAAGAAGGAGGAGGAGAAGAAGAAGAATGCTCACCTCCTCCTCCTCCTCCCCTGCCACCTCCCTCCCAATGATCACCACCACCCAGCTGTTGCTGCCAAAAAGTGGTATTTTCTCAAATCTGTAAGTAGAGCTCACACACACTCACATGTTCCTTCTTCCTTCCACTACCACCTGGTCTGGGTGTCCTATTCAAGCACTTATTCAGGTAGCCATCTGGTGGTTCCAGTTTTTGATTTATGATGATGCAATCAGTTTCACTTGCAACATGAATGAATATGATGGTGGTGAACACACACACACAGACACACACAAACACACTCTCTCTCTCTCTCTCTCTCTCTCTCTCTCTCATTGTGAATTGATGCTGGGAAAATTTGTTTAAAACCTTTTCATGTTTTTTGCATTGGAGGCTAAAATCAGTTCCTTGTCGAAGATTTCTTGAAGAAATTCGATGCGCCATTCAACTCTCAAAAAAGGAAAAAAAAGGAAAAAAAGGAACTTGATAGAACTCATCACCAGCCACCTAATGGAATGGCTGGTGGTGAGCGCGCTCTATAATATCCCTACCCATTAGGGGTATTACGAGGTGGAATGAGCCCTACCGAGCCAGTTCCATACTGCATGGATGTCAAGGAATGTATGTGTCCTAAGGGGGGTGCCTTCTCTAGTACAGAAAAGAAGGGATCATCATCCCTAGTGATCAGATCACTTCTCTCCTTGGGGCCAAACACATAGTGCCAAATCCATGGAGGAGATTTTCTGTCTCTTTGTGGTTGTATTATTTTTCTGCTGCTTTTTTATGCATACACACACACACACACACACACACACACACACAAATTCCTTTTTACCACCCACACTGGTCAGTACAAGAAGACAAGAAGGGGAAGGAAGGATGTAAGTAAGGAACTAGCTAGATATTGGTATCTGTTTTGCTCAGATCACTCAATTAACCATGATTACAACAAGTGTTCGTTCCCTCTGCCCATTCATTGACCCAAGTGTGTCAAACTGGTTTACCCAATTAAAATTTTCTTTCCAAAACCATTTTTTGGTAATTTAATTGAACTTTAAAATTTTAAAATAAAATACTCAATTTAAAAAAAAAAAATACTCAAAACTTCAATATCTCCCACACACAACTTTTTACCTTAGGTCAAATTTTTTTCCAATTCATCTTCATTAAATTCTGCTTAGTCTGGGCTTTTCAACAATATCAAGAGTGTGTCCGACCTCCTCCCCTATATTTATTTATTTTAATTTAAATGAATTTTCAATGAAAAAAATGCTCAATATTCAATAACTTCTCCATGGTAGGTCAAAACATTATGAAACCAACTTGATGCACCCCTTACTAAGCAAGGGCTTTCTGATGGTACCAAGAGAGTGGCAAGAGGTGCCTTGTTTTGGGAGATCTCAACATGACAAACAAACAAGACAAAAACAAAACAACCCTTCTTCTTCACATATAGATCTCATTCCTTTACCTCAAGGTGTGTTCCCATCAACTGATAGGGGAACTCAAAAAAAGAACTATTAGTTCACTTCATTTGAAATTTGGGTGGTTTTAGTTGTAAAATATTTTTTTGGCATTAATCCTAAATAGTTAATACCAAGTATGTAGTAGCACGGACTTGGTGAAAAAAAACTATTGGATAGACTTGGTGAAATAAGTTAGAGATAGTGAATATTAGTCTCATCAAGACTAAACTATTTTTTTTCTTTTAAAAATGTATGGAATAGAAGACTTTTGAAATATTTGGCAACAAAATCTTAAATAGGTAGATTAATTGGAGTTAAGGTGTGTGTGTGTGTGTGTGTGTTTTGCCATGATGGAGCACTCACCCACTATTTATTTCATTAGTGGCCACCCAAATAGTTGAGGGTTCAACACTTTGCATGTGAATAGTGAGTTCATTGACACCACTAGACTGGCAAGTGCCAGTTGGTTTTAGGGTTTGTGTCAAGAAAAAAGACACTTACTCTATGCTAGCACACTTGCCACATTAACTACCTCCATTATCTCCTCCATAGGAGTAGATTCCTGAAAAAAAAAAATTGTGGAAAAAGTTGAAAACACCACATCAAATAAATGGTGCTCTCAATAAATGGTGGTGAGAATAGTGGGTGGGTTGCTTTTATGGAAATGTACCATTTGTGTCTATTCACCTTTTAGGGTTTTAATTTTTGCTTTTATTTTTTTGGGTGCAAATGTGGACACTTGTGACTTCACCTTGTACATGATAGTCATGATAGTCACAAAGAGCAACATAATTGCCCAAATTCATCCCACCCACAACTTCACCAATGGCCTTTTGTTTCCTCCCCACAATGTGATGATTGAGTTGGCTATCTTGAACACTATTATTGTACACTAATGAATCAAGAGTGGGATATTATTGTAGCTATATCTTATTCAAATGAATATTAAGTTTAGTTTGGCTCTCAATGTTATTAAGTTTTGAATGTTGTTGAACTCAAGCATATATTTTGAATTATCATAATAAAATAACTTTTAAATCCTATGGTTAAAATGTACTATTATTATTATTATTCAAAGTTGTTTGTGTGACACTATCTATCTACCTACTAAACCCCCTATTGTTTATTTGTTTATTTATTATTGTGACTCTTTGTAGAACATCGATTTCATAATTAACACCAATTTATTGTACCAAAAAGATCTCCTAGTGCATTTTGTTGGATCCTTGCACCTCATCTCCATTTAGTCTTTTCACCTTTGTTGGGAACAAATTTTAGTATTTTCTAAAGAAAATTTAACATTTTTACAAATAATATATTTAGTGTGGAAGTTGCCAAGGTTTTACTATGGTACCCAACAAACACAAGTAACTACATGACATGGGAAAGGATGTCCGAAATGGGTAGTGGGAAGAATTAGGGTTTATGGTATCTTCAAGACAAAATTTACATTATTTTCAGAAATGTTGCAATTTTTAAAAAATATTTTCCTTTTATAATGAACATTTTTTTGGGAAATATAACATAAAATATTTTAGAATATTCTAGATATTCTATTTGCTACAGAGAATCTTATTCACCATGATTTCCCCCCCCCAACCCAACCCAACCCAACCCTCAACTTATCAAGTGAAAATGTAAAACAAAAACACTCTATTTGTTTACTAAGGTCACATATATATATATAATTTTTTATATATATTTGAAAAAAATAATTAATGAATTTAATTCTGCAAGTGATTTAGTACAAACAAATTAAATATTTTCGGACATTCCATGTACATATGTTACGCTCCTCCTCCTCCTCCTCTTAACATTCAAAATCAGGCTGGTCATACATACATATTCTAGCACTTGTCATGCCCATAGGCCCACAAAAGGGCTATCTGGGAGCCCAAATTGGCAGTACCTGGCTCATTATCTACCTAGTATGTTGATACTGTAATACAGAGCTTGGTTAGGCACTAATTAATTATTTTTTAGAATTGCCAAAATTCTGAAAAATGCATGCTTGCCATGCCAAAAATCTCAATGAAGCTCTGAAGCACAATAGCTTCATTATTGAAGGGTCAAACTTTTATAAGAACCTCCAATTCAATTCTAAGTTTAGGTTGGGATCATTTCTAGCCTATTTTTGAGGAGTTTCAAAAAGTTGAGATTAATGTAATTAATTATATTTTATTTTTGAGTTTGATGTTCCCATCAAGGTTTGAAAAGGTTATCATGGTGTTCCCATCAAGTTCCCATAGCTCCAAGGGTTGCTAGATCTATGAAACATACACATCAAGATCGACAAGTATCAATCCTTGATCATTCTTATTATCATAGCATCAACACCCTACCTTCTTATCATATTCAACATAAATTAATTAAAAAAATCAAATGAAGAGAATAGTATTAAAATTTATATAATCCGTATAGATGAACATTTAAAAAATTTAAAATTGGAACAATGAAAATGTGAAAATTAATCCATGTTGTCTAATAAATAAATAGAATTTCCAAAAAAGATTCAAGTCATCGAACAAGTTCACAATACAAGTTGCCTCATCTTTTGCAACCTTACACATACATACATATACAGAGCATTAAAGTGGGATTTAAAATTATTTCCAAATATAATTACAATTATTCCATGCTTAGACTAAACCAGAGTCTCTGAGTTCAAATCTAACATTTTTTAGGCTTAACATGGCCACCACGACGAAGAGGCCTCACTCCAAAAGGTGAAGGTACCAGTGTGTGGGTGCTGGTTCACCATTGCCTCAAGTCTCAAACCCTAACAAATTAGAGCCAAATTTTGAACAAATTATATTTTAGCCAAAAATATATAGAATGATGATTAAAGATTTATATTTCATATTTGGTTTATAGCCAGATTTGGCTAAATCTCTTTACGGGAGGTTATTAGTTTTTCTACATCTTTTCTATGGATGGTTGTCACTATGACTCCAAAAGAGATTTCCTACAACAAAACAAAACAAAAAACACACGGATTTTAAGTTTCATCTATGTCTTCAGTTCTCTTCTAGAAGCTTTCACCATTTGTCACTACCCACTCATGAATCATGTTTTCAAAATCATGTGCAATAAATTTGTTATTTGATACTCAACTTTAGTACTCCATAATGACTTTCACTAAAAATTGAATGAACCTTTAAAAGCTATTCATCAATTGAGAATGAAATCCAAGATTGAGGGTGAAATTGAGAATCACATGGAGGATCACTTCAACAAGGACAACTCTATTACACTTTATATTACGACTCTATTATACTCAACTCTAGTTTGTTTGGGATATGTTTGTTACACGTATCATATAGTAATGTCAAATTAAGTAACATAATAGTAATATGGTGCAATAGAAACATCATATATTATTGTACATGGTTATAGAGGAAATCGCTAAGTTTTATCTCACACCCATCTTGAGCCCCTAACCTAATACTCTAGGAAAAACCACATTATGTTGTAATGCGGTTATTAGGGTGGTTCTTTAATCTCGTATGACTTCTTACAAAATTAGCGAACATGGTTTTGATTTATAACCACCATTCTCCATCAAATAAATAAATAAATAAATAAATAAACCATTTAGAAATTCACAATTTTTTGCAAGTTCTTTCATAAAGAACTTTGGATCTTTGAGTTTTGGAAATAATCTAACTGGTGATAATTCAATTCAGATTCCCTCCCTTGCCCACGCACCCACCCACCCACCCTCACAAAAAACCATGGAAACTAGTGGTCCTATAATTTGAAAATTTGAAAATTCAGGAAAAAAATAAAAAATAGTTTTATTTTTATGAAAAATATACATAAAAGCTCTACCATCAAAATGGGGTTAAATTAGTGTTGTAGGTGGGTGGGTAAATATTTTTGGAGCAATCTTGGGGTGTTGTTTTTTACAATGATTGGAATTATATACCTTATGGGCTCCCCCAGGAACTGAAGATTTAGAACTAGACTTTACAATAGTCAGCTAACTTGAGTTTTAGGTCTGATGGATATGATCCAAATGGTATACATATCCTTGTGTAGTATATGGGAAGGCAATGCAGATAAGCTCAAAGTATTGGAAAAACAAATTTACTCAACACATAATGAAAGCACCAAAAGAATGAAATATGCATAAATTCTACTGTGCGGTTATGGGAAGATATGCACTTACATAGTTGTTTGCTGAAAGGAACAAGATTGAGGGGGGCGGGGGAGGTGGGAGAGGGGGGCATTTGCCTACTAACCATGACATACCCAAATATGGTATCTCAAAGGTTTCAACCAGTGTTGTGTGTGTAAGTGTCAATAGCCATATATATGGCATGTAAATCCCATAGAAGTGTAAATTATTTACACTTACACATCCCAATTTTTTACACTTACGCTTATCCTGTTGCAGTGTATATGTACTTTTTTCCACTTACACTTACACAAGGCCAATGTAAATATTTGTCAAATACACTTAGACAGCCCTATGTAAATGTTTTGGGGGCATGTAAGTGTAAATACTAAAATGATTTGTAAAGTCACCGTGTGTCTTTGGGCCTCCTTTCACCTCGAACCCTTCTTTCAGGGGTATCCATAAAGTAAGAAAATTTTCTTAAATTTGGGAATGAAATGCTGAACATCAGCATTTAATGCACAAGGTTCAAGACTAATCATAGTAGCTTTACAAGTAGGAGCAGTGAAAATATATGCAGCAACAATGGAGGCCCTAAAAGAAAAAAGGAAAGACAAGGTGAAACTCAGTTCACCACAAAAACTGAGGTCCCCCTACCCTTGAATGCTAATGTTTTTTGTTTTTGTTGGGTAGGTTTTTATTCTTTGAATTTCACCTATTTATGATCATACCCAGGGTTCTAGTGTTATTTTCCTTACTTTATAGTTAATTTTATTATATACCTTTTAATGACCATACTTTCTTGCAAAGTCATATGAATTAGTTGTGGGAGTATATTTTGATATATATTTTTGCAATGGGTCATTTAGCTGGCTTATCATCAAAAAATTATGAAATCTCCCCTCTTCAAGAAAAAAAATCACATTTTTTACATTGTTTTACATAGCCATGTTAAATAAATAAATAAATAAATATTTATTTATTTATATAATTTTTTTTATCAGACTGTATATATAATTTTACATTTACACATTTCATATTCTACATTTATATTTACATGAATGTAAATGAATATTATATACTTACACTTGCACGGAGTGTAAATAAATTTCATTATAGGATTTACACTTACACAGAGTGTAAGTCCCAAACCATTTACATGCACAACACTGGTTTCAATTCTACATCAACATAATATGATTTTTTTTAAGACTTTATTACTTATTGTGCCTTGGCCCTTGGCTCCTAACACATGTGTGGGGTGGTAAATTCCACGGTTCATCCATTGCAATGCAAATCATATGATTTCATCCATTCCAACTGTAACTTGTGTAATTTCATCCATTTTAATGTGTATGTATGTGTATATATATATATATTATGAATCCAAGTGTGTGTTGGAAACATCCTGCTGACAGCATTTAAAAGCTCAGACTTCTAATAAGTGATCAGTTTCAAGAAATAATGCAAATAGAGAAACTAATAATTTATGGGCATACTATGTGTGTGTGTGTGTGTGCCACAACAATCCACTTATGAGAGGTGCTGGGGATGATCATTCATGATCTAAGCTGCACAAAGTTTACAACATGTAGGACAAAGCAGAGGTAGGTTGGAGCTACACAGAATGCTAATTGCAAGTCAAATGATTTTTTTTTTTGCATCTTGCAGACTTGGTGGTTATACATATTATTATTGTTTTTGTCATTGTGTAGGTAAAGGTACATATCTTCAGATTTGAGGGACAATAACTGCATAGTAAACACTTTGAAAGGGAACTAACTGGTTTTGTATTATCAAGTTTCAGCAAAATGGAAAACAAAGCACCACAAGAAGAAATGAAATGAAATGAAGGCAGGCATAACATGTTAACCAGTGTTGTTGTGAGATTAGTTCGACTTTTAAGGAATTATCAACTCCAGGTTTTTAAATATTCCAGAATCAGAGAATGGGTTGGTCTCAGTTCACATACACGTTGAAACCAGAACATACTTGTGAGTGTTGATTATCAACATCCAGAATATACTGGTGAGTGTTGATTATCAACATCATAATGGTCGGATATGCATAAGTGCGTATTCGAATTTGGACCCATTCCTTGTATTTGACACTATAGGTAACTGGTAGATGTAGAGCTTATCGATATCCTCATGTTTATACATATATGCATTAAATTGAAAGATTATTATGAATATTGGTTGCTAATAATTTATGACTAGCTCATATATGTATAATAACACTATATTATAGATTTTTTAATATAGTGTTTAACATGGGTCAAAATGTGCATGTATATATATATATATATATGCATATGCTAATTTAGGGTTAAGGGTTTTGTTAGTTTTTTCTTTCTCATGCAAACTTTTTGTAATATTGAAGCTTTACCAAAGAGGATTTTGATGCACTCTAGCACCCCATGCATTTAAGCGCACAAGGATGTGAGATTTTCTTAGGGTTTTGGTTTATTTCTTACAAGCTACATTTTATGTTCTAGTAGGGTTTATGATTTCCAAGCTTTCTATTGTATCAAAGCTTTATCGAAGAGGATTTTCAACATGGTACCATTGTAGGTCAAAGTGTTGTTTCAACTTGTCAAAGATTTGTTATAGCTTGTTAGAGTGGCCTCTATTACAATTCAAGTTAGAGTTTTGTTATAATTCATTAATGTAGGCTTTGTTCCAACTTGTCAAAGTTTTGTTGTAGCTTGTTAAAGTGGGCTTTGTTGTAGCTCCTCAAAATTTGGTTGCAACTCATAGGAGTTTTGTTGAGTTTTGTTGCAGCTTGTCAAAACTTTGTTGCAACCTGTCTTGGAATTCTGACCATTTTGTGAGAGGTGCTCAAGGTGTGTGAAAGTTGTAATTTTGGTGAGATTATCTAAATATTCTTTTCTTGTAGGTCTAAGCGGTGTTGTTGGTTGTCAAAACTTTAGTGCAATTCATTGGAGCTTTGTTGCTAGTCATCAAAGATTTGAACATTTTGTGAAAGGTAAAACTAGGTTTGTGAAAGCTGTGACTTTGGCAAAAATGTTTAAGTTGTTTTGTTGTGGGTAAGAGTGTTGTTCCAGGTTGTCAAAGCTCTATTGTTGCTAATCAAAGTGTTTTGAGAGAGGCAAGAAAAACTTGTGAGAGATGTGTGTTTGGTTAGAGGTTAGACTTGTTTTGTTGTAGGTTAGAGCGTTATTAAAGGTCATTAGAGTTCTAGTGCAATTCATTGGAGCTTTGTTGTCGGTTGTTGGAGTTTTGAGCTTTTTTTCAAAGGTAAGAGATTTGTGAAAGGCATGTGTTTGGTGAGAATGTTTGAGTCTAATCAAAGGTTTGAGTTTTTTGTTGTAGGTTGGGGGATCGTTGCAATTGGAGTTTTGTTGGAGCTCGTTCAAGCTCTATTGTTGGTTGTTGTTTGAAACTTCAGAAATTCAGCACTTTGCACGATGGCTGCTGAAGATGAAATCTTATTTATTGAGAGTGTTGATGGGGTTGATGGACCACTTGCATGTGAAGATGTGACCACAAACAGTTCTGATATGGAGAGTGTACTCTGGAACTTAGCAGCTTGTTGGAGAATGAGGTATTGCAGCTTGCAACTATACAAGCTCAAGTTGCACTTTGGAAACCACAAAATCAAACTTCAATTTGCTGTGAATGATGGTTTGCCTGTGGATCTTGAAAATCCACAAATGTTGTGAAATATCATTCATGGATTGACAAAAACAATAGATAATGTTCTGGCCCAAGGGGGGGCAGGAGGCAAGGAGAGTCTCTGTATGAAGCACATCCAAAGTGCTACAGAGAACGCAATTGCCTTCTAGAAAGAAATCCCCAGTTAACATAATTTCCTTTCAAATGATTAATGCTGGTCAGATTGCTACAAGCAATAAATTCTTTAGAATCCAAGAAAGTACAAAAGACCTATAGCTTATGCATTCTACTGCCACTCAAGCTGAACCATTTCCAGAACCCAGTATCGTCTATGTAAGAGTCAGGATCACTGTAATTAACAACCTTGTAAATCAGGCAAATGTGGTTTCCAGCAGAAAAGATCTGATTTGAATATGACAGCATGTTCATTCTCTCACACAATCCATGCTTGAGGGATGTTCCTAGGTGCTTAAGTTGATGAAGACTAGATACTATTTTGGTTGTGGGCATTTTTCATTTTACCTTGATCTTTGCTGAACTCTTGAGTGGCTTTGCTACAGGTCTCACCAAGCGCTGCACCTTTGCTGCATCAAACCGGATGGACAAGACAGCTAAAACCAATACCACGAACAGCATTGGTTCTAGCCTAATGGAACTATCCCCAGCTTTCCGACCCTCAATGCTGTCGGGCTTTAGAAGAAGAGTCTCCTTCAAAAGTCCCCACACTATCAGTAGCGTACCGAACATGCTCATGCGTCCTGGCTTCACCAGGCTCACCACTGCTCCAGTGACCACAAAATAACTCCCTGCCAAGACCTGAGCAATGCAGGCCAGAGATAAAAAGAAAAACTGAGAACAAAACTGCTGTACCCATAAGATATGACAAATGCAGGCAAAATCCAGCACTATGACATCCTGAGTTAGACATGTCAGAAGCATATGGATTAATGGTTTGTCTGTCTGACTCAAAGAGTGAAAGAGATAGCAAGAACAGGAAGTACTGGGCACATATATCCCTATGTCCCATAATATTATGTACTAACCATTGAACCATTGAAAAGCAACTGCTGAGAGCTTCAAAGAAGAAGGCAGTAATAGGTAGAATAATTACCTCAAGACGAGGCAATGCATCTGCAGAAGGTGCAGCAATGTCAGTCATATTGTAGTCTTCCAAAAGGCTCGTCCAAACTTTGATGGGTGTGTGGCCATTTAAGGCCTGAAAAACACATGCTCCTGGGAAGAGAATGGCTTTCACAACCAAACTTGGAACCAGTTGACTGGCTGCAAGTTGTCCTGCTGCTATCTCCAATGGAGAGACACAATATCCACTCCTGCATGGGAACCTGCACATGTAAAAAAAATAACAAACCCTCCAATTGTCATTCAAGCAAACAAAAAATCAACAAATTCCAATTCATTTGCTCATGTGATGTAATAATCGAAGACATGTAAGATGAAGTAAGTATTGAGGCCCATAAGAGAAAACTGCATGTGATTTTTTTGGCAGCCATAAATCTGCATACAAAATGGTGAAGCTGATTTGGAAAAATATGCATTCCAATTGCAAACCGTTGCAACCCTGAAGCAATCCATTTCCTGGGGATAGGATCCACGTTTCTCCATAAAACTGAGGTTACACCTTGAAAATCTTCAATCTCCTAACCCTAATTCGTAAGATCAGCTTCAAGCAACCCAAGCCTGAGGATGATATTCTACAATCCCAAGTCTCTTTCAAGGTTTCATGCTCAATTGTGAAATTTTAGTTCATGTCTTTTGGGCAAAACACAAGAAGAGGATGGAGAAATACATCCTGCAAAGGGCTAGAATGGCAACAACAGCGCTGCAATTTTTTTTGTGCAAATAACACGTTGAGGTCCCTCTTGGTTCTGCTTTGGACCCATGAACAGCAGCTCCACAGATTGGGGCCAAAAAGATCATCTGATTTGAGAGTAAAAACTGATGAGAGGAGAGTTTTGGAAAGGGGCCCAAAAAAAAAACACCGAACCTGAAGAGCGGGATCTGGAGGCTGATGATGAGGAAGAAGAGTAGCGATGCTCTCGCAGGCAACCAGCTGGGAAGCAACATGACTTCTCTTCGCTCCACTTCTCCCCGTCTCTTGCTCACACAGTGAGTTCCACGAAGCTCTGAACCCTAAAATGCTCTGAACCCTAATATACTGTCAACAAAAAGCTCTGCCCCCCCAAAGAGAGAGAAGAGCAAAGCACCACCCAGACCCAACAAGAAAGGCACTCCACCTATGACTACCAACCACCCTGTGATCCCACAATCTCACCAGTGATCGAACAATCTCATACATAACAACTCATACACACCTCAGCTTTGTCAAGTGATAAAATTTATTGGTAAAATTTATTTTTCAATTTTTAAAATTTTTCACTTTAATTTTTTCAAGTGATATATGTCAAGTGGTATTATTGATAAAATAATAATAAAATCTTTTCAATTTTTCATTTTGCTTTTTAGATTTGTCAAGTGGTATTGATGGTAAAGTGGTATTGGTATATTGAAGAAATAGTTTTGATTCTTCATTTTGTAATGTAAGGATTAAAATGAAATGTAACTTGGAAAGTGTGCTTTTCATTTCAAGTAAGAAAGAGGTTATGAGAATTTTTGAGATAAGGATTAAAATGAGCTTTTCAACTTACTTGAAATCTCCCACTCCGAGTTGGATTTAACAGTTGCACTTGGGGAGATCCCTTGGACTTTACATTATCTCCTATCGGTTCTTATGTGTAGGGTAAAAGCCCTAAGAAGAAGAAGGGATTACTAGAAGAAGAAGGGCCCTCAAACTGTGAACCAAAAGGGTCTACAATTTTTGTTAACTCCCTCATTTGAAGGCTTTCTGCCTGTTGTAATGACTCAGATGAGAAAACACATGTGTGAGAGAGTACTATTGGAATAAACAATTTGAAGAACTGAGAAAAAATAGGATGAGAAAAGGTGAGAGATCCTGATTAGAAGTGTCAGACTGTTGATCAAACATCATAATTTAAAAGCCATAATTTCCCTCCTCCTGCCAAAGAAGAGGGAAATTATTGCCCACAACACCCACCATTTTTTAGACTTCAAAAAAATTAAAATGTTGAGGCTTTATGTAACCAAAATGGCGTATAGACAAACTATGAACTCACATATACAGACTAACAAAACTCATCATTGTTTGGACTAAGCAGGAAGCACTGAAAGATGCCATAATATATTCACAAAAAAAACAAAAAAAAAACCCTATGCAATGAGATGTGCAACGATGGGGATAAATAGAAAACTGTGAATTCAAATCATATTGATTAGTGGTAAGCCATAGATTTTCACAATAACATATCATATTTGCACATTCCAAAAGCTGGATTTCAAGGCCAACATAGGATCTAGCTGCTTTAGATTTTGTATCCAGAAGTAATTTACCTGTTAAGAACCAGAGTACACTTTTCTAGTCTAGTGTTCTTGGAGGGTGCCTTACATTTAGTAAAGTTCCTGCCTATCAAAGAGGATCACCTCTCTCTCTCTCTCTCTCTCTCTCTTATAAGGTTTCCTCAAAGGCCCCACAGTTTGAGAAATCTAAACCCTAAACCCTGTCAACCTTTACATACATCCACCAAGCTCCACAAGGTTTCCCAAAAAAACCAAACTCAGAGTTTACAATAACACCTGGTGAACATTCCTCAAAACATGAGGCCAAATGAAAACTGCAGCATTCCATAGTGTCTCACTGACAGGGTGAGTCAATAAACATATCATTGATCAAGCATCAAATAACATCACATATTCGAAGGCACATAAAAGATTTTCAAAACTTCTCAAAAGGCTGGACTACAAATCCTTTTCGCATAAGAGATCAAACCCTTCAAGAAGATCTCTTACTCTCACAATCATAGACAGTTTTGTGTTTGATGCTTTACTATGAAGGATAATTATAATGACATTACAAGATAATGTCATGCTGCAGGAGCTGGAAAAACACAATATCACAAAGATCAATCCTTGTATTGAGTTCATTTGTTGAAGAACAAATGCGATCTTCAAGTTTCATGGGGGAAAGCTTGAGGATCTAACCTTGTGATGAAACTGAACAACAATAGACATCTTGTACTGGTTGGTGCGCTGGTGTGTACCAGTTCATGCTGGCCTTGATTTTGGGGGTTGCAATCAAGCAATACAAGAGAGCAATGGACTGACTCCACACTAACCAGGAATCCAAACAAACATTATGTGACTAACTGTTCTGTCCTACACTAGAAAACCAAAATTTGCATGTTTGCGCATGTTTTTACACTAGTAATCAGAAAAGGAGCCATACATTGAATCATCAGAACGTTGAAACTTATGTTCTTGTCATACAAACATCCTCTGTGAGCACTGCACATGCTAGGTGCAAAAAAATAGGTGACATTATAATACTGTTATTCCACAGCAAGCTTTCATAACAAGAAGTAGTAGGCCAAGTATAACAAGAAATATGACTTTTGGCATGACACAGTTGAATGGGGCAAAAAACTCCACCACCTGAACAAGGAATTATCTGGACGAATAGAGACTAAATTGCATTATCCCAAAATGCATTACAACATCGAGACAAGAATCAGCACCAGATATCATCACTCCAAATGGACACTGGTAACACCTGATATCATGAGCAGTATGACAGACAGCAAGCACTCATATCCACCAACCAGATCTCATCAGTCCTAATCTGGACACTGGTAACATCTGACACCATAGGCAGTACCACAGACAACAAGCACTTATATCTGCCAACCAGATATCATCACTCCTAATCTGGACACTGGTAACATCTGACACGAGGCAGTATCACAGATACCACGCACTTACATCCACCAACCAACATTTGGTACTTTTACAACCCATGGATCCAACCTGCATGAACACCTACTTTAGATGGGCCCCTCCCTGCCCCAATTCATCAGCAATAGCATTTGCCACACAAGCTCCATTGACACAAGATCTCAGATCCAATTTGCAAGAAGGTTTGCAAATAAATGGAAAAGGCTGGGAGTGATGTTAATCTAGAAACACTTTCTGTGCACAATGGATGGGCCTGACTCGTCATACTCTGCCTTAGCGATCCACATCTGCAGCACAGCACAATTTGTGCAGATATTAAGAGATGATTGGAAGGCATTTATCTGAAGATAAAACCAACACTGCTCATTGAGGGCTAAAATATTTCATGAGAGATGTCTAGCACAACCTAAAAGAAGATTCACTCTTGCCTTACAATTAAGGCTCTCTAACTTACACCAGTAGTTAGAACATCCTACATCAAGCAACATACACAAAGCAATCTAGCTTCACAAGGATGGAACCAGCACCACATACAGGAGCAGTGATAGAAGTCGAAAACATACCTGCTGGAAAGTGCTGAGAGAAGCGAGAATGGAGCCTCCAATCCAGACACTGTATTTCCTCTCAGGAGGTGCAACAACCTTGATCTTCATGCTGCTAGGTGCAAGAGCAGTAACTTCCTTGCTCATGCGGTCAGCAATACCAGGGAACATAGTTGATCCTCCACTGAGAACAATATTCCCATACAAGTCCTTACGGATATCCACATCACACTTCATGATAGAGTTGTAGGTGGTTTCATGAATGCCTGCAGCTTCCATTCCAATCAGAGATGGGTTGAAAAGAACCTCAGGGCACCTGAATCGCTCAGCACCAATGGTAATCACCTGTCCGTCAGGTAGCTCATAGCTCTTCTCCAATGAGGAACTGGTGCGAGCTGTCTCCAACTCCTGCTCAAAATCAATAGCAACATAGGCCAGCTTCTCCTTCATGTCTCTCACAATTTCTCGCTCGGCAGTGGTGGTAAATGAGTAACCACGTTCCGTAAGAATTTTCATGAGAGCATCAGTCAGATCACGACCTGCAAGATCCAATCGGAGGATAGCATGTGGCAGTGCATATCCTTCATAGATTGGGACAGTGTGAGTAACACCATCACCACTGTCAAGCACAATCCCTGCAGTACACACACACCAAAGGTTATCAGAAAGGCACCTGATACAAGGACCAAGTTACAACATGATCATGTATCAAGCACAGATTACAGAACACGCAGAGTTGTATATGGCTCTTACCTGTTGTTCTCCCACTAGCATAGAGTGAGAGAACAGCTTGAATGGCCACATACATTGCTGGCACATTGAATGTCTCAAACATGATTTGAGTCATTTTCTCACGATTGGCCTTAGGGTTGAGTGGAGCCTCAGTCAACAGAACAGGGTGTTCCTCAGGTGCTACCCGAAGCTCATTATAGAATGTATGATGCCAGATCTTTTCCATGTCATCCCAGTTTGTCACAATACCATGCTCAATTGGATACTTCAGAGTCAAAATTCCTCTCTTGGACTGGGCCTCATCACCAACATATGCATCCTTCTGTCCCATGCCCACCATAACACCTGTGTGTCGGGGCCGACCAACAATACTGGGGAAGACTGCTCTAGGTGCATCATCTCCAGCAAAACCAGCCTGCATCATCAAGCAACAATACCATATTACAAACACTACAAGCAGAATCCAAATGAGAAGAACTAAAATTCAACTCTTGAAAGTTCTGGTACAACAGATACAGAAAAAGAACAAGAAAAAGAAAAAAGAAAGCACAATGGAGAGGCTTAACCTTACCTTAACCATTCCAGATCCATTGTCACACACAAGAGGCTGAACATCCTCACCATCAGCCATTGGTAATGGATCTGTCTGCAATAACACAACATCCATATGATGAAACAGAAGTCACGAAAGCTCCAATCAGGGAGAGACACGATGTTAGATACTCATTACATATCCATCGTCAAATTCCAAGTTAGTGAGAAAGCAATTCCCAAGTTCGCGAGGTAGCAAACTTTGAATTCGGAGAAAATGTGGACAGGAAACAACACCCCTGGGGCATTTACAGGCACTCAGAATGCTATTTCAGGCAGGAAGTCCATTCATCAACAAGCTATTCACAGATACCAAACGAGGATTCTGAAGCAGACTGCACGAAAACAGTCTGAATCACAAAAAAGGAAGAGTCTCCTAAAGTCGGTGTTTCGCTTGCGGAGCGACAAATGCAAAACTGCAGATCATCACATCAAAGAAAAAAAAACAAACAGGAAAAAGCACCGCCTCTAGACGGCAGAGGCACCGTGATTACGGTCGAATGCTGAAGGAACAGCGCAGAGTAGTAGTCCTACAGATACAATGAAGATGAGTTCCATGTATTGATCACATCGGAGAGTGAATCCTTTCCTGATTAATCAGCAGGAGAAAAACGGGGGCACACGGAACAGAACCACGGAACAACAGGACGCCGCCAAAACAAACCCCTTCCAGAGCAAAGAAAACAAAAGAAGAAGCATGTCCAACTGAAACAAGAGTCACAGAAACAAAGAGAGAAGCCTGCCAAAAAAAAAAAAAAAAGTTGGAAACGGAAAGGAAAAGAAGGACGAAGGAGGGAGGCGGGGGGAAGAAGAAATCGCACCTGAAACACGACAATGATCTCAAACGCGTCCTGGGCTCCTGCCTTGCCCAAAAGATCAACCAAATAGATCAAATGAAAGCTGATCACGAGAGGGAGAGAATCAGCCGGGTAGGAGCAGGAGCCCGAGACGATGTAAGGCGGGAAGATGTGGATTTGCTGCAAAGATCGCAGGAGAATGAGAAGGCGGTGATGGTGTCAGGGGAAGAAGAAGAAGAAGAGCGCGAAGGGCAGACGCGCAAGACGTCTAGCGTTTAGGCCTCCTAGACTGTGCTTGGAAGCATACCTAGACCTACTTAACTACCTACCAGGTGCAACTTCTCCCATCTTTCAGGACCTCATTTCCAGCTCCTTAATTGGTCGGATTTCACGTCCCGTCCTGGGTAATGTTGTTACGGGACCTCGTTATGGCAAAAATCTGCGGGCAGCCAGAGAACAACGCGTTACGGGCCCTCGTTATGGCAAAAACCTGCGGGCAGCCAGAGAACAACGCGTTACGGATCCTCGTTATGGCAAAAACCTGCGGGCAGCCGGAGAACAACGCGTTACGGGACCTCATTTCCAGCTCCTTGATTGGTCGAGATTCAACGTCCCGTCACCGGTAGCGTTGTTACGGGATCTCGTTAAGCAAAAGTCTAACGGCAGCCAAAGAACAACTCGTTTCGGGACCTCATTTTCAGCTCCTTTATTAGCCGGATTTCACGTCCCGTCACGGATACCGTTGTTACGGGACCTCGGTACGCAAAGTCTGCGGGCAGCTAAAGAACAACGCGTTACGGGACCTCATTTCCAGCTCCTTGATTGGTCGAGATTCAAGTCCCGTCACGGGTAGCGTTATTACGGGATCTCGTTAAGCAAAAGTCTGCGGGCAGCCAAAGAACAACGCGTTTCGGGACCTTATTTTCAACTCCTTGATTAGCCGGATTTCACGTCCCGTCACGGATAGCGTTGTTACGGGACCTCGTTACGCAAAGTCTGCGGGCAGCTAAAGAACAACGCGTTTCAAGACCTCATTTCCAATACCTTGATTGGTCGAAGTTCGCGTCCCGTCACGGGCAACGTTCTTACGGGACCTCGATAATGCAAAAGTCTGGGGGGCAGCCAAAGAACAAGGCGTTTTGGATGGGTCCAGTATTTGTCCAAAGGTCAGAGCAAGCCTACACACTTTTTAGACCACAGGATACATACTCGAAGCCAGCAGATAATAGAAGTTTCACTCAAATCTGTACCCTAGAACCGCTGGGTACAAACAACATCCACCAAATTCAAACTTTTTGTTTTTTTAAATTTTAAAAATTTGTTGTTCAAGTCAACCCGCCCACTTGACACCTCTTGACTCTGCGGCCACTGGACTGCTCATTTCCAGATGTCAAGAACTTTGAGACCTCGCTGCTCACCTCAAGTTTTGTTCTTAGAATTTTCTGTTTTCGCATATGCTCTATAACAAAATTTGGCTAAATATTATTGTGGATGATTGTTTAGTTTGGCTACATCACAACATTGAAAAACAAACCCCTGATTTTACGTTTAAATTGTTGGTTTAGAGAAAGAATTGGATTTTATCATTTGAAATATAAAAGCAAAAAATAGGCAAATAGTCCAAGGAATGGATATTTTCATGCCAAAGATAAAAACGAGGTTCAATTACAACCTTGGGCTCCATCAACCATCTCGCTTTGGCCTTTTGCATTTTCTCCTCTTGTTTTTTGGTTTTTTCTATCTTTTTGCGCTATTCTAGAAAGATCGTTCTGATTAAGAATTAATGTTTGAGTGAAGTCTGGTTTAACCCGAAATCCAGGTCCATTACAAGTGGTGGGAAACATCAGGAAGCAACGACTTTTTTCATGCAAGGTGAACCCTAAATAGTGAGTCTGTTTGTGTCTCTCCTAATTGTGTTTGTGTCTTTTGTGCCTTTGCTGGTTAAAGTGCCTCTTGTATTTATAGCTGTGGAGAGGGGGTTTTGACCGGAATTTGGTTTGTCAGGAGTTGGTTTTAGGTATTCAAAGGTTGTTTTAGGGTGTGGAGTGAGGTTGCAAACATTAATTGTTGAGGGCACACGATGGAACAACGATTTCAATTTTTTGAAAACAGATTGGCACTCCTTGAAGGCAGAATAAATACATTGGAAAACGAAAAAGTAAGCCTCCTTGGGAAGGTAAATCAGCAAGCGGTTTTCCATAGTTTTGAGAGGCATGAGTTTACACAATTGATGAAACATGATGGTTTGATTTGGGCACCGTACACAATTGATGAAACATGATGCTTTGATTTGGGCACCGTTCTTTGTCAAAATTACATGCAGTGAAGTTCTGATGGAGGAGCTTCTACTTTCCAAGCCAAATAAAAACAGAAGGCATCCAGGGACAGCGTGTATTCTGACAGAAAGGATGAAAAACATGTTATTAGCATGGCAGCACAAATGGGGTTGGAGGTGGAGGTTTTTGTCATTTTATCAAATGCACTGATCGAGGAACAAAATCTAAGTGCACATTTTAGTCTCAGAGAGTGTGGGCGCAGAGTGTCAAACTATTGTTACGTATTCCGCAGGTTTCCATAGCTGAAGAATCAACTTGCTCGCCAGGCAACTATAATTGAAGTATTTGGTGCTCTTGGTGACACTACCCCTAAGAAGACACAAGTTCCAGCTGTTATACCCTTTGGGCAACACTCAAAGAAAGGTGTTTGTGCTTAGCTTCTGTTTAACTATTATGTTAGCGTGACTCTATATTTGGTCACAGCCTTGGAAATGAATTCAAAAAACCATTCTTTGGAAAACCATTCAAATATTCTATCATTCAATTTCACAGAACTCTCATAATGAAAGGTACAATTTGATTTCTTTTGTTGTTGGGTGAAATGGCTACCATTGTTGCTCCCCCTTACTTCCAAGTTCCAATTATTGCCTTCTTGCCTTTTTCTTGTTTTTTAAAATTTGGTATAAGGTAGTAGCCTAACTATGGAAATTGGAATGATGTAGTTTTCATTTGCTGTACTTCTTTGTGTTTTGAAGAATGTTTTTCTTCATGCAATTTGGTCTTGGCACTCAAATTCAACCCTCACATACACATGCTTTTATTCCTTCATCCCACGCTGCTATTTAATAAATCTTTTAGGGAATATTTATGGTTGCAACATCAAGAAAAACCCTGGATGCTATAAGAACACAAATAAACATGCACGAAAACAACACTCAAGACTCTATGATCACCACAAAGGGTTGGGGAAAATCAATTGGAACAAGGGTGGGAATCCTTGGGATCATTGCCTTTGGACATGGACATGTTATGAAACCAGACAGTATAAAGGTGCAAAATGAGTTTTTGATGGCTGATTTTACTACAGCCATTTAGGATCTTTTGTGCACATCCCTGACTTGCTGTTGCTTACTTCTATTCAGTTAAACTATGAGGTGCTTGAAAGACAAAAGCTTGGGTTCTCTATCCAAGGGGATTCAATATGCTACACAAAACACAGCTCGCAATTTGCAAGGAATGTGTCCCAATCAAGAGCCTGACTGGTGAGTAAAGTAAACACGATATTTATACACTGTGATGGGTTTGTCCATACCCATGGCATCCATGACCTCCATCCCTTCTTCACATGGAAGTGGGAACATTGCTACAATTTGAAATGCCTGCAATTAGAGAAAGAAAATGCACGAAAGTAAAAAGCTAAACATTTGGAAGGCGTTGTAGATAGACCTATGAAGTCACATCCATAATTACAAAGTGAACACTTTGTTCTGGTCTGATGGTAGCAATCTCTTTTTAGCTTCAAATCATTAATTGTGCCCACTCCTCCAGGCAGCAGTGTACACATGCCCATGGTTGACAAGCATGCTATGATGAGGTCTTGTCAAGGCACTCACAGAAAATTTAGTCATGTTTTAGTGCTAGAATGGTTGTGCTAGTAAGGGAAAGATCATAATTAATGAAAGGAGGAGTGATTGCAGGTCGTCAACAATGGCACCATCAAGGATGGTCCTCTCACAGTGAAGGTAGGTATCACTCAAACCTACTCTACTAAGGAAGTGAGTGAAAATAATAACTATGACCTGTAAAATGCATTTTCTAATGCGGCACTTTCAACACATGGATAACAACTGATTAACCCGAAGTGTTTGTTCAATCTGTGAATTTCTAGGCCAGCGAAAATTTCATTCGATATCAGTGGGATGCAACAAAGAACCCAGTTTCAAAAATTAAGGTTTGAACCTTTGTGTGTGTTTTGTGCATGGAAAAAGATTTTGATTTGTGAACTCTTAAACTTTTCATCTGGTACAGAAATATTCATCCTTTGCCAGTGATGAACACCAAATGAATTAATTTCTTGCTAGTCAGATTCTTTTCATTCCTCAAAGAAACTCACACACCGAACAAACACTTTGCTCAATTAGTTATTATCCTTGTGTTGAAAGTGCTGCATTAGAAAATGCATTTTACAGGTCATAGTTATTATTTTCACTCACTTCCTTAGTAGAGTAGGTTTGAGTGATACTTACCTTCACTGTGAGAGGACCATCCTTGATAATGTCATTGTCAAGAACCTGCAATCACTCCTTCTTTCATTAACTATGATCTTTCCCTTACTAGCACAACCATTCTAGCACTAAAACATGACTAAATTTTTTATGAATGCCCTGACAAGATCTCATCATAGCATGCTTGTCAACCATGGGCATGTGTACATTGCTGCCTGAAGGAGTGAGCACAATCAATGATTTGAAGCTAAAAAGAGATTGCTACCATCAGACCAGAACAAAGTGCTCACTCTGCAATTATGGATGTGACTTCATAGGTCTATCTACAGCACCTTCCAACAAGTATTTTAGAAAGTTGAATCTACTTGTCTTGAGAATTCTAGTGTGTCAAACTAAATAGGACCTGTCAATTCAACAGCGCGCTTTGTTACAAGATTTGTCACCTGTGACAAACAACAAACCATCAACCTAAACAGAATGGAAGCACCAGCTCAATGGGCCATAACCTCAACTATGACCCCCATCTCACCAAAATCAATCCTACTCCTTTATTGTACTTTGGGTGCAGCCAATTAAGAGCAGGAAATTTGTTTTGCACTGATACATCTGGAATGAGAAGCTCATAATGCGTACAGTGATATGAAGACTTTATTCTAGATGGCTGTAAAGAGAGGATCCTGATGGAAACTAAAGAAGGTGTTCTGTAAATTACCTTCAATCCATTTGAAGTTCAAGAGTAATTTGATTGGGTTTATCAGGAGTCCAAACCCCACGACGGAGCACATCTTTCACAATTGTGGACTCCACCAAAGACTGATCACAACACGAATGGTGAGTCTAAAGTCTAAACTTGCAAACTCACTGATATTCAACTTGTGTACCATCCTTTTGTGTTCATCTCTCTACATGAACATTGAGCTGGAACTAGTTTGCAATTAGGCAGAATAAA
>Ga0116231_10000486_pt1 | contig 69345 bp, 56 predicted proteins | sample S1TSphgellanicum_2_FD_89695 | JGI IMG/M metagenome (GOLD analysis project Ga0116231, IMG submission 89695) | Host-associated microbial communities from peat moss isolated from Minnesota, USA - S1T2_Fd - Sphagnum magellanicum MG | ecosystem: Host-associated > Plants > Peat moss > Unclassified...
ATCTATGACCAAATTTCGGATATTTAGTGATTTGTTGGTTGGATGAATGGGTTCAACTCTTTGCCTTTCATGAGAAAAGACACCATGAAAAGTTTCCATAGATTTTACTCAACCTAAAAAAATGGACTTCTTCCTTAAGAAGTTGCTCTCCTTGGAGACCTCATGTTAATGTCACCAATGTATGAACAAAAATGTTTTTTGTAAAAAAGTGTATTCCAACTTGTAGAATCTTTTTCTATGAAAAAAATTTGCATCGTCTTAATGTTAAAGATCATCATACCCAAATGATTCCTCCTTTAAAAAGATGTGGAGGGTGTGAAGGAACATTGCTTGGTTTGAGAATAACAATTGGAAATAAACTCCAAATCTTTATATATATATATATATATGTCTTTGAATTGTTTTGAACATAAAAAATCTGAATCTCTTCCAAAATTCTAAAAACACCACTATTGAATTTTGAGTGCAAAGTCTGAAACATGAAATATGGTGTTAGAAGTTGGGAAATGATGCATGCAACACAAAATGAAGAGCAATTGTGTCCCAACCCTAATCTTAAATGCACTAGAGAGTTGCGTTGGGTTTGGCTGACTCGGCATGAGAATTAAGTTGAGTAAAAAGTGAGATGAAGACCCAACAGCTATTAACTCAAGCCTTTGTGGGTGGTTGTGTGGTGGGGATGGAGGTGGGGAGTGGGGGACAAGCTTTAGCAAAAGGTGTTACAAAAGGGACCAGGTCAAAGAAAGATGCCTACTTCTTGTGTGTTTGCACTTTGCAAGGACATGCTGTCTAAAAAGCTTGTCTATAAGACACTTTCTAGGTGTACCCAAAGTAGTTTTTAAATGCTCTCCTCTCTCTTGGGTAGGGCTGGAGCTTCAATTTTTGGAGTTGATTACTGTGTCTACTGAGGTCATCATAATCCTTTTCTTTTGCAAAAGTTTTAAAATTACATGCCAAGGATGTGTATCTGTCCACCCAATACATTTTTTTTGCCAATTGGTAGGGACATAAAAGGTTTGTAAAAGGGAAAGGCAAGTAGTATAAGTACGTAAATAGAGGGGAAACTATAACTTTAAATTAAGGTATGAAAGCTTGAGAGAGAGAGAGAGAGAGGTCTAAAAACACACACGCACACACACACACACAAACCCCATAGACACCACTATTTTTTATATGTATGCTCGATGTTGAAAGTAGAATCATTAAACTTCATATGAAGAGAACAAACAGAAGAACCAGAAAGAAAGGAAATGTCAAATTTGAAACTTTGAAATTTATGGAGATTAGTTGCCTTTGAACTTGAAATTTTGTGAGCTTGAGACACTTGCATAGATTGTGTATATGGGATACCATTTGCATTGTTATTTGTTACTTAGTATCTAATAGGTAAGCAATTTACTACTTATGTAGCATGGCTTAGCAGCATCTCTAATATTTGTGAGAACTCAATTAAGTTCGTGGACAAAATGAAATTCGCAACCAATACTTGTGATGAGGAGAGAAAATCATGTAATACTTGTCTTTTGATGAAATGTTTACATGGACTTTAAGTGCAATTATCAGGCATCATTAGAGAATATAGTTATTTTGGCCTAGTATTAGGCAAAAGATTTACAAAATTGTCATTTCCATTGCCAAACTAAAATTTTAAAAAATAAATCAAATACGATATTCATCAATTGAGTGCCAAAGCAGATAAGGTATTACAGTACTCATAGTGGGGAAGAGAGAACCAAGGACTTGTTATTAAATCCATTATTTTCATGAGTTCCAGAGTGTGAAGTAGAAGCTTGAAAGCTATGCAATTGGGTTGTTGTGGCATAAAAGGCTGATGGATGGGATTTGATCATTGTTTTTTTCTTTTTTTTGGACAATTTGTGTACTTCGGAAAAAATTTAAAATTTTATTGCAAATTGAACAAAGGGTTCTTGTGTGAAAAACACAAAAAAGTGGCCACATTTTGAGCCCAAAAAAAAGTTAGAAGTAGCTTTTTTAGACAATGTGTTGATGTGGGTCCCCAGAACTAGGCAGGATTCCAAAACACATTCACTGTCCTGTCTGACCTCTAGCCAAATTTTAGCTCATTCAACTTGAAACCAAAAAATCCTGATTTTGATTAGGAAACAAAACTCCTAACAACTTGAATTTGAGAGAAAACCCCGTATATGCATATGAACAAGGATAGAAATCCATCCACAATAAGTCCAAGGCATGTCGAAGCAAATGTAAACACATGAGAAGAAAACCAAAACAATCAAAACAGTAGCAATGAAGTGTACAAAACCTGAATACTTGAGTACACTTACAACTGAAATGTAAAAGAAAATACCTGTTAGAAGAAAAAAGAAAGTATGGAAAGTTACCACATTGAGCTGAAAATCTCAAAGTGGAAAGAAACCGGCAGCTCATGGTGCTGTCCTTTATGGCTGGTTCAAACTTCAAAGTCCAAACTGAAAACTTCCATTACTGGATTTGCAACGTCTCAACTAGATGCATGCATTTCTATGCAACATGCTCATCTGTTATAGGCACAGGCACGCATAGTATTTCAGATGTCATTCACACATTGGGTCAAGTTTGAGCCTTAATTTAATGCTCAAATCCTATACCAATTTGTATTCTCTTCGCTATGGGCATTCCAATGAAAGGCAATGGGGACAAATGCCCAATGGTGTTCAGGTGAAGACATTTTAAGAACAACTTTACGTCATCCCAACTTTGCCTCTTGGATGGAATCAGCAATGCATATTGCATGCCTATTCAAAAATATTCACTTGACATGCGAAACAGAACCTCTGGAATAACATTAGTTGGTCCAAAACTGCCAAGTAGTAGCACTTGTAACATTCAAACATCAGAACAAAATTTCACCCTCTAAAAATATGCTTTCATCTCTACAGAAGTAATGGAAGGTAATGATATGGAGCCCTATTTCTAGCTTGCTGCATAGACAGGCACTTTTCCATTGGACAGTGGAAAGAGATTCTTGGTGTTGTTTGGTTCTAGCTTTTGAACAGTACCAGGTTTGTGATTCCAGCTTTTTTTTAAGAAAAACCTGGACTTCTGTCTGGTCTCAGGGATTTTTTTCCCGCTTTTTGGTATGAATGAAATCAGAGTTTGCATTATGGACTTGATTCTTCAGAGTCTTCAACTCCCTTACATTCCAGTCTCTAGGTCTTGAAAAACAAATCCAAAGCCAATTGGGGTTGCAAACTAGATTGTGTTTTGCATACTTATACACTGCCCAAGATTGAAGATTTTGTATGTACCCATGTTGTAAACAACCATAACAATTGATCACCTGAATAAGAACTTGAAAGTACACCTACATAATATAACCTTTTTGACAAAGGAATATCTAGCTACTTGTGAAGAAAACTAAAATAACAATACTTGAAGGCATAGAGAACTGGAACTTCATTGAAAGAAAAAAGTTTGCAAGCTGATTCCACCAGGAGGCAGGTTCTTAGTCCAATTTCAGTTTCCTTTGTCCAGAGCTCATAACATGTAATCCAGGGGACATAGAACTGGTCCCCAACTAGTTGGCAACAATGATCTGCAAACACCACATTATCAGAGCTCAATTCTTCACATATCCTGTACTCTAACAATCTAGAATATAATGTATAATCCAATGCAACAAATGGGCAGAAGAGTTCAGCTTTCAATTATGCATAAGAAACACTAAGAACAAAGTTTTCATGCAGCTGTTGTTTAAGGATTAGGGTTTAGGGTATAACCCTTAACCCTAAACCCAAAGATGGTATAATTTTCTTTAAAAGAAAACCCAAGCAAATTTGAAAGCAACAATTTGTTAGGGCTTAATATCTTAAAAATTGTGGAAACACAATATTTTTAAATGGCTTAGTATTGGGAAAAAAAAACTTGAATTTGAAATACTTTAGTTGCATGATTCAAGCACTGATTTTTTTTTTTGACAAACAAAGATTGGGAAATTATGCTTTTTTAGTGTAAATTTCACTAATTTTGTTAGCTCTTCTAGAAAGGTCACCAAGTTTTTTGATATCTCCAAAAAGAAAAAACAAAAACAAAAAGGACACAAAAAACCTTGGAGGGCTTATTTAGGGTTGGGGTTCCAAAGATGAGTGTCTAACTTAAAAAGGATTGTGAGAGATAATTTTAGATTTTTCATAATGTTCAATATATTGTAACTATGGTGTATTATTATGTTCCTACTATTAGAGTATTGAAAAAATAAGTTCAAATAAAGGTCAAATCATTGTAGGATGTTATATAAAAGTCTTTTTGAGTTCGTGACTAATTTATGGTTAATTTTATAATTTTTTTATAAAGAAATGCAAAAAGAATGCATAAAATGATACGATTGATTTCAAATTTTTTTATTAAGAAAATCATGTTTTCGTTTATGCAACTACATGTTCACTAAGTCAATTTCATAAAATAAATAAATCATATGAAATTTTGAGAAGAAAATTACAACAAAAATGATATTTTTATTAAATCATTCGGCTAGCCTTTTATATTCATTAGGTTCAAAATTTCTAATTCTAAATGTAAGTCAAATGTGCAAGAAATAATCATAAAAAAAGCATATTCAGTTTGATTTTAAAGCTTATTTTAATTTTTTTTTGAATTTTTTTGTAACTCAACATATTCATGCACAATTATGTACACATATGAAAATCATCATCACATGAACTATCTTATCTTGGACTATTCAATTTTTTTACTTAAATTTATTTCATATAAATATTATTTGTAAAAAATAACCCTATATAAAAATCCTGAAATCCTTTTTTTTCCTTTTTAAAATACCCCAACCATGAATGGAACCAGCTTCACGGACCCTGGAAGCAATGACAAAAAATAAATTATAATAATATTCAAAATATGTAAAGCATTAAGAAAATAATTCCTAATTCCTTTGCTATACCATATATCTTTTGATGTGGAAACCTATCTCCATTTCCCAGGGGTCCCTTCTGTGAAGAAATGTCGGTGCTGTAGGTCCTCCATTAGCAGATATGTCGAACTCGAAAACAAAGTTTAGAAGTGGGCTTGTTCTGTTGTAATTTGTCAAACACTTAATGTTTTGCCTATAGAGAGGGCCCTAGAAATCAACCTTCCCCAACACACTATCATTTAAAAATAAGGCTGTTTAAGTGTGTCTATGATCTAAGCAGGCTTTTTTTTTTTTTAAATTTTGGGATACCGAAAGTTTGACCATTTTTTTCAAAAAAAAGGAAAAATTAGTCAAATTAATTTGCACTAGGGAAAAAATAAAATAAAAATTCCCAACTTTTTTTTGTCAGAAAATTACAAAATTTGTTGGATAAAGAAGACTCATATATGAACCTCAGGGTTACTACTTTTTGCATTACTTAATTCTTTTTCTTTGGTCACATGATATTCAAGTGCAACTGCAAGTAATAAAATATTTTTCACTGAAAAGAAAGAAGAATCAGCCATGAAAAATGGTCAAGGTGAAAAAAATTGTAATGTGTTTATTTATTAAAAAAAGTTAAATATCATTTGTTATATGTGCTTTTTACTTGTGACTTGAATTCATAGGTAGCAATCCAAAAACACATTTTGAAGATCCTAATTTGTGTCCTCCATTTTTATATCCTAGTAGACTCTCTTTCTTCAAGTTGCATCTTTTTAAGTGTTTAATTTTAAGGATTCGCACAAGTTTAGGAGATGTGCCAAATTGTAATAATGTCAGGAGAGTTGGAAGACTTGAAGCATAGTTTTGAAGGTGAGTTCTTGAAGTAAAACATGGCAATTTTTGTTGCCAGATGAATGAGTGTAAGATAAACTGTCAAAGCCATGTCAAGCGCTTTAGGACAAATGTACAAAAGTGATTCCAACAAGTATAATAATGATCTGCAATGTTAGAGTAAATTTTCTCCATTGAAACCATGTGGCATCAAAGAGTCTTCTCCAATCTCATTTGGTGTTACTTTGAAGGTTGAGGCAATAACTGAATCCAGCCCCACATTTTTTGGGAATGTCCCTCACCTCTAGGCCTTACCCACCATAGTAAAGCACCAAGCAAACCTTATCATCATAAGCTTGAATATACCTAAATCTCAAGGCTATAGGAGCCGGAGGGATCTTAGAGCTCCTTTTTAGGAGTAGTAAGGATCTTACACCTACTTTTTAGGACCAGGAGGAATCTTACACTTGTTTTAAAAAATAGGTAGAAGATCCATCTTCTTTTCTACATATTAAGGGACTTAAGGTGCCTTCAAATACGGCGTGTTAGGAAATTCCTCCAAGTGCCTAATTATGTGGAAGATAGAATTCAATGATATGGAATTAGTTGGCATTTGTCACATTAGCCATGGTATGACATCTGATGGATTCCTTCCTAGAATTAAATGTGAGAAAGCTTAAACTTTTCGCTTGATAATTGCTAATTTAAAGTGTTGTCATCCTATTGACTGTGATTCCAAAATAGGTAGATATTGGGTAGTTGTATTGAGAAGAACTTAGTGACAATGTTGATGAGAAAATTGAAAATTAAGAAACCTCAATGGGATTCAATTGATTGTCATGTCAAAGGTTGAATACATACCTTCCAGGAACAATATGTATGATTTCAAAAGGTGAATTTTGCTTGCTTACAAGCTAATATACTCATTGTTCACTAAATAGCAAAGTGTGCACTCAATACTCCCACCTTTTCTGTATGGACTATAAGGCAACAAAAGTAGAAAAAAGGTTAATATATCATCATTGAAGTTGAACTGGTCAGTTGCTAATGTGGATTTTGGAAGTCATAAATATATTGCAACAAATGGATGTTCATTCAAATGTAGATGAGATGGTGATGGGTTCCATGGGGAGGTTTTACAATGTTTGGTTCATGTCTGCTAGTGCGGCAAGTGTTATGGAGCACATATTGTAACATTGATTGAATTAGGGAAGGACAAAATGCTACACGTTCTATAGCCTCAGTCTAAAAATTTATTTGATTATAATTTTATTTTTATTGAATTTACAATAACAAAAAATTACTTTAAATTCATTCTGTCCCACACCTTAGGTCTGGAAATTACAAAATCATCTCCACTAAACCTACTGATTGAGGGCTTTCCAATAATACCAAGAGCTTGCCCCAATTTTCTGAAAAGAGAAAAAATTTATATTTAATTGATTTTTTTATGACAAAATCTCGCAACATTCAATAACTCTGCACTGTAGGGACCTAAACATTGTGAAATCACCTTGATGAAATCACCCCTACTCATTGAGGGCTTTCCAAGCCACGAGGACAAAGTTGTAGTTTCAGAGGTCTCAACATAACCAAAACAAACAAGGGGTGTGTCACACTGCGGCCTTGTCATTTACTTTTTAAAGTATCTTATGGCAAATGAAGAATTATGGAAACTCAAATGTTTCACCATGTAAAAATATAATCTTCAAAAAATCCTTTAAAACAAACCAAAATCCTTCAAGATATTGAAACTCTATAACCAATCTCAAGTTTCAACACAAGCCAAAATATTATCTTTCAAAAATCCTCATATGAAAATAGACCTATTATTACCTAGGATCCAAAATCCCTTAAGCTACGATACTCTATAATGAGTCTAAACACAATATCCTTGCCTTGGTAGTAGGCAAGGCCAACAAACAACCAATGAGGTATTGCGCTAGGCAAGGATATTGTGTTTGTGTATCAATACCCTTATGACACTCATGCAAACAAACCAAGTTCTGCTCTTTATATAACTGTACAACCATGATCCTTAGAACAGATCATTTTGCTGGATGTTATAGAAATTATGTAATTTGTTCTAAAGTTTGCAACATTGGTCCTTTCCAAAGGATTGACTAATTTCCAGAGTCAGTGTTTGTAGATTGCTAGCTACCAAATGACCATCTTTGCTTGAATCTGTCTAGATATAACTGCTACACAGGGACACATCTAACAAGTACATGCAGCTGTGATCGATCACTAGTCCCACAACTGTGTTCAGTGCTAAATTCTTGGATTTCTCATGTCATGTTCTAACATTAACCACATGATTAAATTCATTTATTTGCAGTACTTGCAAGTGCAAGCTAGGAGAAGAAGCTATTCTTTTTATATTTTGTTATACTTTGTATATTTTATTCTTTATATATCTGTGGGATAAAGGGGTATATTTGGAATGCTATGAAATAATACAATATTTTTTATAAATCTATTAAAATTCAGAATATTTTACATGTTATATTTTCTAGATATATTCTCATAATCTAATTCTAATCACCCTATTTATATTTAATTAAATGATAACTTCCCTTGAAAAGCAATAATAATGATGAAAGAGCCTAGGTACAATATTATTGTGGGTGGACTTGCAAACTCTTGATCATAATCTAATGCAATATTTATATACACACAATCTTAGAATGTTAGAAATATCACGTGCCATGTGTCTTAACTTGTAGAGTGAAGAAGTGACTCCCTATGACCAACAAGAGCAATACAAAGTACAATAATGCTACCCATAGTTTCCAAGAATCTGAATGCAGCTGCACAGCTGCTGTTGTTCCCACAGATAACTGCACAAGTTGCCACAATTTGCCACAATTGCAACATGCACATCAAGTCAGATCACATAAGACATTCAGATTTTTCTTAACAATGTGTCATGGCATATTCTACTAAACCCTAAACCTGTAGGAAACCCTTAAACCCTAAAACCCTGAACCCCTACCTTCAGCAGCTGCAGATCTAGTACTGAGTACATTTGAACAGACTTCTTAAAGATCTGTGTGCATGACCTGCATTGGTGGAGAATGTTCTTGGAATAAATAAGATGCAACAAAGAATCTGAAGCTCACTAGTCGCTCAGCAAAGAATATATATTCAACTAGCAGCTAGCAGCTAAGGGAATACATTCTAGATCTCCATGCAGAAAGGGACTGATCAATGATATATTCTTCTTGATGCTTTACAGAAGGTTCAAGGAAGAATGATCAGAAAACATTATTGAGTCAGTACTGACCTGGCCAACATCTAACATGATCATGTGATCAGGAACGGGATCAACGAAATTATACTCAAGCACAGGAGTACTTCTTGAGTGTTGACATACAATCCGTGATATTGTGGGTGCCAAATTGCACCTGCATGCAGTACGCGGATTGCAGTATATTACATGATTCTTCTTACAATTGACAATTATACCAAACATGGTTTCTATCTGATGACAAATATTCTAGATGAGGATCGAACAGTAAGTATGTAGAAGAAACATGATGCTATCTAGCAGCAGCAACAGCAGGTTCTTATGATGTATTTATTTCTGTGTAGCCTGCAAGTAACATTGGGGAGAAAATAAAGGTATAGATGATCTGGAGTTTACTTACTTGCAAACCTCGCATGTGAGTTGCTCATATGCAACATTGCTTCTGACCCGCTTGCCGCTGAACCACATCACTGCACAAGAGCGGTGCGCCAAACCAAGGCCAGATCCACGGTCGGCGCTGCACTTGCACCCAAGCTCCAGGATTGGGTCTCCTTGCACGTCTTTCTCCTCCTCCATGCAGATTCTGCAGACATACATATATACTTACAAGCAATTTAATGAGAACCTCTACTAGATCCAAACTAAAAACTAGGACGATGGAATGCAGCTCTCTTACGATCGAGATCTAATGACTAGCAATGACGACGTTAATCACCTGCACTGAGGACGTATCTGCTGATGCAGGCCGGAATCTAAAATCCTGCCCGAAGTTGTCTCTGCAACGATGGCGGTGCAGCATGAGCCGGAGGTGTTTTTGCATGTAGTCGATGTAGCCTCTGCAGGCACTGGATGATCAGGTAATGCGTTGCTTTCGTCCATGGATGTAAGTTGCACCCTCCCAACTGGTACAATTACTTGCAGATCAAGCTCTGAAGCACTACAGGACTCAGAAGTACGAGACATGTCAGAACGTCTAGACCGAACGGAGCTTGATTCAGTCTCTCTTCTTAATCACTCAGAAAATCCAGAAGAGAAAGGAAAACCAAAAAAAACAAAACAAAAAAGAGGACGGGACGAAAGAACTTAGGTACAACCGGAAAATATATCCTTCAACCTTGCAACAAGTCGAAAGAGATCAGAGTCTCGACACACAAATCTCTTCACTATGAAACTTGCATAGCATGAATGAAAAGACCAAGGATGTTAACAAGTCGACGGGAGTTATATTATGAAGAAATCTATACATATGCATGCATTGGATCGAGCTTGCAAAGTAGTGCACGATCATCTCCTCCAGTGCTCTGATCATCAACAACTGATCTACACAAAGAGAGAAATCAAAGTGTGAAGAATGAATGGCAGCATGCTTGCACGCAGCAGCTGCAGGTGTACCCAATTTGTAGCTATTTTTTGTTGCGGAACTTGTGGCGGCGAGTCTATCCTGGGAGCGAGGCACACTATGTAGTCTCGGGTACTGTGAACTCCACCCGCTGGGCGCAATACTAGTCTCCGTACTATACTAGGCCAGGGGTACTGTTCGCGCTGCTGCCTATACTAGGTTACATGTTTGGCGACAGATGCATGCATGGTAATATATCATGGCATGCATAGGGTTCTTTATGTGGCGACTATCTATCTAGGAGGGAGACGGATCTTACACCTACTTATTCATGATAATATTGGCATGCATATGGTTCTTATGTGACAACTATTTAAGAATGAAATGGATTTTACATGGGTGAAAACATGGTCAAAGGAGGCAAGGGTGTTTTCCAAGGATTCCACATGACATTTTTTAGTTTTGTGTTGATTTATAACTTTAAATTTTATATTTTGAATATTTTAATTTAATATTTTACTTTTGATATATAAATTGATTTTGATTAAAATTAATTTTATATCATATATATTATCTATTCATGCCCTCTATCACATAAATATGAACAATTTTTTTTTGTTAAGATCACATTTTCAAAATCTATAATTTTCAAAGTCAAAAACACATTTGAATCAAATGTATCCAAATCATTTATAAAAGCAATTTTCATTAACTCAAATCTTTTTTTCCTTCTAATCATTAATGTTAGATTTCTCTTCAATTTTCGGAAAAGAATGGTGCACATTTTGTAAGAAAAGAAATGTTTGAAAAAAATAAGAATCGTCGAGACCTGACGCACTTGCTTCAATCCATAAATGGTCTTCTTTAATTTGTAAACAAGGTATTTACATCTAAGAACTTCATAGCCATCAAGTTGTTTCACGTAGATTTTTTGATCCAAGTCCATATTCAAGAAAACACATTTGACATCCATATGGTGTATTTCAAGGTTTCTTCATGTGCCTACTGATTAGATGATTGAATTGTTGGTGCCAAAGATTGAGGTTATTCAACTTCTTGTTACTTGCTATTTAGTTAGTCTTTGTGATAAACCAAGTCTCACCGTTCAACTCATAGAATTGGCTAACACATCCACCTTCAATTACCTCATTTTTCTGGTTATTTTTTTTCATGCAAGAAGATCCTCCAAATTCAATTGTGTGATCCATGGAAACAACTTGCCTCACTCAAAATAGATTATTGGTTAGTCTTAATGTGTACAGGACACAGATGAAAAATGCACATATTTTCCTTTCTTTAACTTTTGAAATCACCATGACTTTATTTCTACCAACTATTTATTAGATTGAAATACCTCAAAGATAAATTTTAACAAATAGGATTTCCTTAAAATCCCTAAACATTTCCTATTTATGAAAAAGGTGCATTATCGCTCCAAAGTTGACATACCATCCATCATCATCAACAGAAATAAACAAAGTTTTTTATAAAAAAAAATCCATAATCAACATTGTTCCCTTACTCTTCCTTTCCTTACATGTCTTGTTTTCTCTTCTTGCAGTTTCTAATTTAATGGCCTTGTTCTTTACAGTAGTTGTAGATGTCCTTGTTTTGATCTCTCCCACTTCTAGAATTCCACTTTTCAATCATCAAGGCTACAACTTCTCCATCCCATTGAATGTTTCCTCTCTCCCTCCTCATCAACTTTTCATTCAACAATCTTGTGTTCACCATGTCCCACATCCAATTTCCTGGTTGGTAATTTTCCAAGGTGGTGATTAAGTTTTGATAATTTTCCAACAGACTAATGAGGAGGACCATCCCTTTCACCTCATTAGATACTACTACATCTATGGCCTCGAACTCATCTACCATTGCTACTCATCTACCATTGCTACTAGCTTGTTGAAATCAACTTCCACAGTGTCCATAAAATTGATCTAAGATGTGAAGGATTTCTTTGTTAGCTAGCCATTTGGCGAGGGCATCCGAATTCCTTTTTGTTGTGGTCTCTCTCCTTATGGTCATCAGTTGGTTATCAGATAGACTTTGAACGAGCAAGTCCAAAGCTTTGTTCTCCTTTCTTGAGTAGCCAAGAATGCCCTAGTATTGTCATCCTATTTGAATGTCACCTCAATGTCGTCAATCAACCCCCACAACTCTCTTGCTTTCAATAGCATCTCCATCTTGAACCTCCAAACCATGTAATGGTTACCTTCAAACTTGTCCACAATTCCATATGTGAGCCCATAACCTATTAAGTCTTTAGTTATGTTCTTAGTGATGCAACTCCCACAATTTACAACATAGCAAAAGTTGTTTATATCTAGTTGAAAATAGCCATTAAAGGTAAGGTTCATCTAGCCAACCAATTAAACAAATGGTGTTAATTGTTAAACATCAAAGCAAACCAAAATGCTACAAGATGCATTTTTGCTAAAATGAACCACATGTGTTCTTCATTTGAGATGAATTTTTTATAAAGAGTGAGTAATCTAATCAAGGTGAAGCATGTTCAATACGATTTGTCATTCAAGAATAATATTTTTTAATCATAATTTACATGTCAACATAACAAAATATTCTATTTTTATAAACAAAAAAATGTCAAATTATTATGTAAAAGTGTATTTTAAGATATTCTCATATAAATATCTCATTGATCCATTGAGTAATGAAAGCACATATTATATTATATTAAAAGTGCTTGTGAATAATTCATTTCAAATTTTTTCAAATGTTCTTATAATATATTTAAAATATTATTTTACAAGTTCATCCAAACTTTTAATTTATCAACTTTATCTACAAATGCAAAATCAGTCATAATGCAGAGTGACTCCTTACAGAGAAATGTACCCTCCATTGGCCCACAGCATATATTTCTTGTAATTTCTTAGGCCAAAAAATGACACCATTATGTTATAGAACACAGCATACCTTTTCTCCTGCCCTTGTTGTGTGCGAGTCATGTTTCTCAACCTACAAATTTATCAGTAGATTTTTTTTACCAAAAGATTCTGCTTGAAGTCCTTCACAACTCTTCCCAAGTTAGAATTTTAAATTTCCATCATTTTACACAACTACTACACATCCATGTGGTTGCAGCTCCCTCCTCCCACTTGGGACTGTTCCAATCAAATTTCAATTGTAAATGCTATATGATGTTGATGCACACATGGGAAATCTGTGGGATGGATGGAAGAAGCAGATGCAACATCAAAACATTCTAAAATGAAATTATCTTCATGAACTATTGATGTGAAGGTGGCACACGTCTTACTATGTTTCAGCACTCACATTACCATGAACAATTGTAGAGGACAGGTACCCATTGGATCAATAGGCTACTTGTAAAACACAGAAAACCAAGGTCATCTAGTAGAAGACATGTCCATTGAGTTTTTAGGATAATTGCAATTGTTTTGGTGCTGAAATTGAAATTGAATCAACTGCTAACTCAGTAACGGCTGTTCCACCAAATTGTGACAGTGAGGCACAGACCACTACCTTGTGGTAGCCCAGGGAAAGAGAAACCAGAGCTGCAGCAAGTTGTGGACTTTGGTAAGGTTGATGAGTTCACCAGATCCTGATGTTGGGGTTCAATACCATGGGCACCACAAAGTGCAGATGCATGATCTCCAAAAACTTCATCAAAATTGATCACAAAGTTTTCCCTTCATATGGCTCATTTGTTCATGGAAGCATATCCCATTGAGACCAACTCATTTTTATTTGCTCTCGAGTTCTGGATCCTCTGCAACTTCACCAACTTTTCTGTATACAAAACCATTTAGGGATTGCTGGAAAAGACATCACAGAAATGGGATCCAATTAGGTTTCAATATTCAGACCTGGAAGATAGAGTGTAGCTTACACTCCTCCTTTGTAACACCTGCCTTGTTCAGTCTATGTGCATATGTTCCTAGCATATCATGTTCACCCACACCCACTTTACTCTGCTGTAGCACCACATTTGCAAGAAACTGAGTGCAAAAACTCATGTAAAACAGTACTGTTATATAACTGATTACATGAGAGCAGTTGTTATGCAGACAGATAGATGTGAAAGGGTATCTGTGCTGTGATGTGATTTTATGACTAAGAGATGTGATTTTAGTAAAGACAACTTCCATTGCAATTCACAAAAAGGCAAGTTTTTCTTTCATATTGCACACTTTCTTTGGTGTTTTCATTGCAATATTGTCGCATGTAATTCCAGCTGCATACTTCAAATTATATCTGATTTGTCATTACTGATGCACAAACACTGTTTGTGAAGCAGTACAACAGACTGCATTTTCATGGTTCCCTTTGCATATAAACTGGATGCTCCAATGCCCAAAACAAGGAAGAGTCTTGAATAGTTCCCTGGAAGACTTCAACAAAGAGGCCAAGGGGGTCTACCACACGTATACTTGGAGTGGGAAGTCCTGTTGTCTGTTGGAGCTTTAGTCAGCATGAACTAATATAAGTGAGATGGCTGCCTGCCCACCATGAGCATCTGTATCCAAACCCTGCAAAATACATATGTCAGTAGATTGTCCTGACTCTAGTAAAAGAGCCAGAAAATTGGATTCACCTGTCTACTGCTATGGTTTAGTTCAAACAGAACCAGAAGGCAGATTACATTCTTGGTTTTCAAAGTTACAATCCACAATAATCTGAAATTTCAACAACCTGCATGCTTGCTAGACTGAGAAGTGTCACTTATGTCTTGCTTCATGAAGATTCCAACAAACTGCTTTGAATCAGAACAGTAACTCGAGCTTTGACATGAACACACATACCCTCCACTAGCATCATATTTTGCTACTCTCTTCTTTTTAAAACAAAGACTTATATTGTTCTACTTGCTACCTTGGTACTACATATGGAAGAGCAAAAGTGCCTTCGCAAGAACAGATGGTCAAGAACCAAGGTTCATCTCTTGAAACAAAGCCCAGTCATACTGCATGGGAAACTTGGTCACACAGATCCTCCATACATTTCTCTACTTTCAAATGCACATAGAGCCCTTGTTTCCTCAATTGAAAATGCAGGAGAAAGGAGATGGATTTCACAAAAACCATAATGAACTCTCACAGACAAAGATAAACTTTTCCTCTTCTACTTCAGAAGAGCCCCATAAATTCTCTATGCCAATACTTAAAGTCTGTGGTCCTTGTGGCTCTGCCTCTCAAGCATCCATCTGAAACATTTCTTCTCAATCACAAAATATCAAATCAATCATGCAGTGAAGCACAGACTGCACGTCTAATAAGATTTTACCTCATAAGAATTCTGAAATTGCCATTGCCACCAATCACTTCTTCCCTTCACTGTCTCTCATTTTTATCACTAAAATCACAAATCATTTTGACAGGACAGACAAGCTCAAGGTGGGGCAGGGAAGGCACCTACAGATACACACTAGAAAAAACACTGCTCTGCGATCACTTTCCATTTCCTTCTGGGGCATTGGTTGCTTCTGGACAGCACAATGATGATGAAGGGAAAGTAATTCTCCATTAGGGTTTTCCCCATAAAACCCTAAATTACACTCTTGCCATCAGGTGTGTTCTGAGTTCTGTGAGATCAGAAACATAACTACCGTTGCACGTGGGGCTCATTCTCATTTAAATGTCCACCAGTGTAAACACAATCTGTTCAGCCTGCAAAACTTTTCTTAGGTCATGGCAACAAGGATGTCTTAACAAGAGCTTTACTCGAGCAGCTTACTTGAGAGGAGCAAAATCCTGGCAGGGTTTCAGCCGGGGCCGACTTTCGGGATGTCGTAATGCTCACTGAGATTCGCCAAGTACTGGTTGAATTCTTCGACTCTCTGACGATGGGATTTACTAGCCACTTTGGCCAGCCGTCGTAATTCTAGCTTTTCTTTCTGCTCGTGATACTTCTTTTCAGCCGGCGTCCGATGGTCCTCACGAGCCGCCAGTTGCCTCTCCCTCTCCTGCTCTTCTTCTTCTGCTGCTACTCCTTCTCGTGATTCTTCTTCCAGCGTGCCGTGCGAGGCTCCCTCCGCGTCCTTGTTGCCTTCCTTTCCTGCTGCTTTCAGAAGCATCAGCTGCTGCTGGTGCGATTCTCGCTTGCGCTTCTTCTTCTTGAGTCCGCCTTTCACATCCAGCGCCTTCCCCTTCAACTGCAGCTTACCTCCCACCACGTTGGAATACGACATGATCACAGCAACACAAACAGAAGCGACAAGCCAGACCTAGTGCAAAGACTACGTCTTCTTCTCCAATTTCTCCCGATCTCAAAGCGAATCCGGGCTTCTGTGCAATGCGCACCAAACCCTAAAATGCAGAAACAGTTATTGGATGAACTTGATAAATTATTACTTTACCGAATGCCTTCATGGATGAGAAAGTAGAGATGTTTTCAACCACGTTAGTCGGCCCTTGTGCTGTGGGCCTAAATACAATAAACCTCCTGTAAGGTCACCAAGACAGCAGCGTTTTTTTTATGGCTAAATTTAGCCTGTATTTTTTTCAAAATGGCTAAACAAATATGCTTTTTTGGTTTTCTAGTTGTCAGAAAAATGACCAGATTTCTCTATTGGGTTCCTTGGCATGTAGCCAAAAATATGAAGGATTCTTTTTTTAGGTGTACTTTCATACCTGGTGTATAGCCAAATTTGGCTAAATCATCTTGTGGATGGCCTCTAGTCTGGCTAGATCAAAAAATTATATATATATATATGTACATAACCCTGCCAAACCCAATATTGTTCTGGTAAGGTGGACTTCACTTTAGATTTTTTATGGAACCTTGCTAAATTAATTTTAATTTAATTTTCAGCAATGAAAATTACTCTAAATTCAATAACTTGTGCTCTGTTTAGTTAAAATTTGTGAAATAACAAACATGCACAGCATCTTGTAAAGAGCTTTCCAAAAGTGGACTCCAGTGGGGGGTATTGTAACTCTGTACCTAATCTCAAGCTTCAACACAAGCCAAAATATCATCTTTCAAAAATCCTCATATTAAAATAGATCTATTGCCTAGGGGCCAAATCCTTTAAGCTATTACACTCTATAATGAACTATCCTTGCCTTGGTAGGCAAAGCCAACAAACATCCAAACATCTATCTTAAGATATAGATTTAATACTGATTTATAGTTGAATATCAACATTAGCACACAACAACCACCTACTAAACACTATGTGATTAGTTGCAACTTTGCTTCAATGTTATATCAAAGCCCTAAACGGTTTGATGACTTGCAGCTTACTTATCGATCACAAGTTGAACATTTGATCTCACAAATTTTGTAAGCAATGTACATATTACGCTTGCACCCCATCTTCATGCTTCTGAACTATTTACCACAATAGTATGGACCCACAAAATTGAACACCCAATGTCATAGTTCATCCTTGCTTCAAAGTTTATCAACCCCAAAATCAATCAACAACTCCAAGTTTGCTTATAAATTACAAGCTCAACATTTGGATCTCACAATTATTATGTAAGTAATGTCCACTTTTATGCATATGCCCATCTCGATGCTTCTAAGCTATTTGCCACAACAGTGTGGACCAAGAAATTTAAACCCCATAAACATGGGAGTTCGCAGACCTGTATACCAGACCAACACTGGTATATTCACAGTTGATATCTAATAGAACTGAAAAGGTGAAAATACAAGAGAACCCACATGCACATAATTTTGCAGAAAGAATGAAAAAATCTAGCTGTATGAAACACTAAATGCTGTCATGAAATGTAATTATTTGAAGTGCTGATCAAAGATGCCCATTTATTCACTCTAATTACATCAACAGTTATTCGATCAAGTAGAAAAATGGAGATCCATTCTTGGCAATAGAAAAATAGAGGTAAACTTGAATATGTTGCATGGGGGTCAGACAATGGTCGGTTGGACAAAGGTGGCCCATTCCCACTTGGCTTCGTGTGTTTGGATAACAGCTATTAGCATGACCTTCTGAGGCTTGAACCCAGAGCCCACTTGTTATTAGTTCCATGTAGAATGTGGTACTTACCAATGTAGTGATCTCTTCCATTGTTCCCCATCAGAGCAAGAAACTCCTTCCCTTCTCATGTGAGTAGTCCTGTTACAACACTTAGTGATGTGAAAAATTGATCAGCAGGTGTGAGGAAGTGAGGAATCCATGCTTACAATTTTGTCCTAAATTGCTTCGAAACTGTGACCTTAGTTACTTCATATCTCACAAATTGGTTTTCAGCTTTCACTGAAACCTAGAAAGTTCAACACAATTCAGCTCCCATCATTACGATTTGAGAAAATTTCTCACTGAGAACCAGGAAAAAAATCATCATATATTGATGAGATTTGATCCAATTGTGTCTTTCTGCTCCAGTGATATTCTCTTGTCACTTTGACTGCCACTAGCATGGATTCTTCGCACTGCAGAAGATGGGGCATTGGCATGGCGGCGTTCTGAAGCTGACAGGGGAACACTTGACCCTGCACCACCTGTGGGTGAGCCTCGCTTCAATGAACTTCTTGTGCTGGGGCCACTTCTTTGTGCACTTGCAGCAACTTGCTCTAGCAGGAGCAAGGATTCATCTTGTAGAACTGCTAACTGCAACCCCAAATACAAACTCTCTTTACAAGGCACAACACTACAGATAGACTAAACAAGCCAGAGAGGACATCTAGAGTGCAATAGCCATGTACACAAGCCCTGACCAGAACTCCACCCACAATCTTCTTACAAAGGGCATACTGAAGTGAAGGCTAAGGAAAAAAGATAATGGAGCCGAGAACTTACTCTAAGCTTGTTCTGCTGAAGGCGATCCCAAAGTGATGTTAAAACTGGACACAAACTGCATGCATCAACAAACTAAAAGTCAAAAGTTATGTCTTAGTGTAAGTAATGTATTCATATCATCTGCAATCCCATACTCCATATGCAGCAAAGTGAACAATATGAAGATCTGTACCAGTATTCCAGGAGCTTGGTGAGAGAAGCTTGATAGGTCGAAGAATGATGAATGGCAGCTAATGGATGAATTTGCCCCTTCCTGACAAGACACAACATGATTCTTAGCACAAATAGATAAAGCATTGCCAACAGTGACTTTTCACATGAACTTAGATTCAGTGCAACTATGACAGAATCACAGTGATAGCCCCTGATAAAAAGACAAAATCCCCAAGTTACAAGTTGTCAAACAGTTGAGAGACATGAGTGTTACAGTTGAGTCTTAACCAGTAGGCAACTTCACAAATGGACAGGCAGCTGTTTATGCACTGTTCCCATCAATAATGGTGAAACATGACAATAAGAGCTACTATGCTCTCAATAAATAAAGATGGAACATAGAAGTACATCAAACTACACAGTCAACCCACTTACAGACACTATATGCTCTTCCAGCAATTGCATGAGTGTGGCTGCATTGATCCATTGCTTTCTCTGAGACTATATCATCACAGTATGGTCCATAGATACAGTAGTGCAAGTCAACCATTCTGCAGTAGGATGCCTCCTTTAACTTTCCTTGACATAACTATGGGACCATTTCACATACTTGACATGGACATCACACATAAATTCCTGAACAATGATTCAATTGAGGTCAAAAGGTTACCAACCTGTTAATAGATTGCTTCATAGCTTGATGGTAAGCTGCTTGTTCTTCTGCAAATAGTATGCGCTGCAGATCTACTAATGGGCTCAAAGGAAAGTCAACATGTGTCAAGGTATGACCAGGCACTACTTCTAGTGGAACCTCCTTTCTCACAAATTCTGCTTCACTGCACACCCACAGTTTCCAATGGTCTGTGAGATTTATAAACCAGATCTCTAAACATTCAGCAATACAAGGAGCACCAGTAGAGGCAAAAGGACCCTATCAAGACCAGACATGGCTGTATGAATGGAAACTATATTCAGAAGGCCAATAGACTTATCAAAGCAGTGTGCCAAACTGATAAGAAGAGCAGCATATGACCCTTCAGTTCATTTCAGTCAACAGGTTTACAAGCAATGATATAGCCCATAAGCAACAATTGAATATCCAGCAGATTGCAGAGAAGCCTCAACAACACTGTGAAGGTACATTCTGTCAGTTCCAGCAAAACCAATACTAAAAGGGCAACAATGGATGTGGTCATAACCTTCTGAGTGTCACTCACAAAGTTTCAGACCATCACTTTCATCATGAATACCACTGACAAGCTGCCACAGTTCCCCCCTAATTTCATCAGCTCCTGATGATGATGAGTGCATCCACTTATATATATACTCCTCAGAATATACAATATCTTCAAACTCCTTACTATTTTATCTAACCTGAAAAAAACTGAGAGATGTCAATTGATAAGGAAATGGATATTTCAGAACTGAACAAATGCCATCAGCAAACATGAAAAAGAGGAAACCCCATGCTAAAGAAAAGAGGAAACAAGAGCAAAAGATAAAATTAAGGAGGTAATTTGAATGACAGAGATGGTCATACATGTGTTCAGGGACCTTCAATACCATGTACGGCATTGACCACATACCATAATATCTCATCAACTTCATCAGTTAACAACAACAGGTGCAGGTTAATGTCAAACATGAACCAATATACTGAGTTTCTGCCAGAAGACTGACAGCAATCGGAAAACTCAATCATGATGCCTGCTAACTCAAGAAAAAGAAGACCAAAAACTCCAAGAGGAAAGACAGAACATAGAAGGGAGAAAAGGTCAAAATTAAAAATCCCACCAAAAATGATAAAGGAAAGAAAACAGAGAGAAGAAAGGAGGAGGATTTTGAGAAAAGAACTACAGATAATCACAACAATTAGAATAAGCCACAATACATCTAAAGCAGCTTTTAACAAACTAGGATTTCAAATGCCCTCTCTTTGAAACCCTAATTTGCCAGATAGTAATTCCTTATGTATCCAGCAACCTCAAAATTTCCGACATATTCTGACAGCAACAAGGAATTGAAGTGCCTTAGCATTCAAACCTGATATCAAGGTTTGAGAGATGCAAGGCCTCTTGCATGCTAAGAGAATCCTCTTCCCTTACTACCGCCTTTGCATATGAACCAGATCCTGTGCTGTTTCTGACAGGTTCTTTGTCAGCTGTTGCAAACAAGTCTTCAAGAGCTGCACTATTCACCTGTTGTAATGCCCCTGCCTGACACAGATCAACACAATCACAAAGCTTAATACTATCAAAAGTCTGCCACTACTTCACAGACCTGATCATTGCAACTCCTCCATCAGGGAACTACTACTGAAGAATTCCTGATGTGCACTGATTCTAAATCACAACTACCTTTGAAGGCACCATTGAGTTCAGAATCTCAACATCAACATCATCTGATGCAGAAGCTGCCCCGCCATTTGCTCCTAGAGATTCAGCAACTGTCACCATTGGTTCCATGCGGATAGGACCCCAAGCAGGCATTGCAGTCTTGCGTCTTCCATCTTGCGATTGGAACGCTATTGCCTGTATCCTTCCAACCTGTTCTCATAAAGCAAATGCACAAATCAGCAAAAGGATGTTGGCATAAGCTACTAAATGAGCAGGATTCAGGGCCTAAGTGTTGGTCTGAACCTTGCCAGCATCTTCACTGAAGCAGGAGAAGATGAGCCCCACAAAACCAGGATCCAACAACTGGTACATGCCCTGAGTCCGCACATCTGTAACACCAACAACAGTTTTGGGTTTAGAGTTCAAAATGAGGGGCGAAAGGAGTCAGTCTAATGTTGCTCCACTAGATGATACCTCTACCTTCAACAAAAACCGCAAGCCAATGAATGTATATTCTTATTATTCACTTACCCACATGAGATGGCATAACCGTGATGTGAGGATGTGAATGGTACCACCCAATCACTCTTGTTATCCTACCTGTTGTAGCTGTCATTCTGTTCAAAGAAGTTAAGTGTCATACCCTTTGTACTTCTCTGAATACAACTTGCAGTCCAAATTCATGTGCAATCATACATATATTCTTTACAAGTAATGGAAGCAAATTTTGAGGAATGGAAAATGGATATCTCTGCTTGTGCAGAAGCAGCAGCAAGTTGCTCTGGGTTTGTTTCAACACGGTCTTTACGACGATCTGAGCGTGTTTGTGGTGCAGCTCCCCACACCAATGCCGTTGCTGCCCCATTGCTTGCATACTATTACAAAACAACTCAATTTCATGCTGGGGGAATTTCACATTATCAAGAAGAAAATACATTCTGGTGCATGCATTAACAATCTGAATACCTGTGAGCTGCAGAGCAGTAAAGAGAGACAAAGATTATAGTATGCACAAGCATTAATACCCAAAGTAGAGCTCTGACAGTGGGCATCACACAGGATGATACACAACTACCACAACATACAAGAACACATGGAGATCCAGACACAGATCAAAGAGCATAGAAATTTGTGGCAACACCATGATGACAGCTACACACACATTACTTCACAGTCTCAACCACAAAGCTCAGATCCAACACTGTGAGTTCCAAAGCCCAGAAAACTTGGATTCCTGAGAAAAGACTCCACAATGACTATGTTTGATCCTCATCAAACCAGTCCAGACCAAGATAGTGCTTGATGTCAAACCCTACTCACTGAAAAGCAAATACTGATTGGTGATGACCCTCTATTCCCCCATTGTCTTTTTGTGAACAGATCCAACAGATAGTGAACTGCAAACCCTAAAAATCGAAATCCAATGGGAACATGAATTGTGCAGAATTGAACTCTTCTGCACAATGACTATGTTGATTCTCATCAAACCAGTCCAGGCCTAGCTAGTGCTTGATGTGAAACCCTACTCACTGAATAACAAATACTGATTGATGATTCTGCTCTACTCCAGCATAGTACTTTTGTGAATAGTTGCAACAGATAGTGAGCTACTAACCCTAAAAATCGAAAATTCCATGGGAAGATGAACTAGAGCAACTCTTCCACACAATGACTATGTTGATTATCATCAAACCAGTCCAAACCTAGTTAGTGCCTGATGTCAAACCCTACTCACTGAATAACAAATACTGATTGATGATGATCCTCTACTTCCCCCTAGAAATTTCATGAACAGATGCAGTAGATGGTGAGCTCCAAACCCTAAAAATCGAAATTCAATGGGAAGATGAACTAGAGCAACTCTTCCACACAATGACTATCTTGATTATCATCAAACCAGTCCAAACCTAGTTAGTGACTGATGTCAAACCCTACTCACTGAATAACAAATACTGATTGATGATGATCCTCTACTCCCCCCTAGAAATTTCATGAACAGATGCAGTAGATGGTGAGCTCCAAACCCTAAAAATCGACATTCAATGGGAAGATGAACTAGAGCAACTCTTCCACACAATGACTATGTTGATTATCATCAAACAAGTCCAGACCTAGTTAGTGCCTGACGTCAAACCCTACTCATTGAATCAAAAATACCGATTGATGAAGATCCTCCCCCCTAGTATTTTCGTGAACAGATGCAACAGACAGTGAGCTCCAAACCCTAAAAATCGAAATTCAATGGGAAGATGAAGTATTTTGGTGAACAGATATGCTACAGGTAGTGAGCTCCAAACCCTAAAAATCAGGATTCAATGGGAAGATGAACTAGAGCAGCAACTCTTCCGGCAAACCTGAACATCAAAACGGTAACCCAGAGTCCACAGGAAAAAATAAAGTACCAGAGGCCTTGTAACCTTGAATTCCGTGAACACATGCAACATACATCTGTAATGAGCTTTCAAAAGCCTTGTTCAAACAATTGAAATGCAAACTGCTGGAAGAAGACAACGACAATGAAGCAAAAACAAGGCGAGAACTCTTCTTCCGCAAACCTGAATATCACCGAGAAGAAGTCCCATGATTTCTTCGGTCTCCGTCGAGAGAGCATGTGTGAGACATGTGAGCCACACTTCCTCAGTGACCTTCACCCCTCGTAACGCCATCTTGCTACCTCTGGCTACTCTTCCTGCTGCTGCTGCTGCTGCTACTGCTACTCCTTCTTATGCTTTCTTTGCTTCTTCAAAAAATGACACAAACTGAGTTTCCAACTGTGTGATTCTTCTCAACTACTTGGCATCATAGCTCGATCGCACACATGAGAAAACACTTTCAACAAAATCCTCTGCGATTCTTCCGAGCAGGCCTCTAAGCTTTCTTCATCGCTACAACAACTCTGCAATTGGAGCACAGCGCGCCTGCGAAACGCCTGCACACGTGTGAAAGCGCACTATAGCGTGAATAATATACCTCAGTGTGAATGCACGATACGGTTCTAATAGTTTGTCAGTGTGAACGCAGTATATGGTGGAAAAGAATTGTCAGTGTGAACGAGTGACTAGACAATATGCATGTGATAAAATTATTCATACCTACCTCTTCCAAACCTAAATAACTCACTCCTTTTTCCTACCCACCTTCACCTTCATGGGTATAAAAACCACAAATTAACATGTACATTTTCACGTCCATGTTATGTATATTTGGGCTCCATGTTTGCTTCGCACTAGTAGTGACAACAATACTAACCTTGCAAACTATGTTTAAGTATACCTTCAAAACAATAGTTTTTACCCATTTGAATGAATCATGTTCCAATTGTTGTTATAGTCAAATCCAACATATATAAAGCTTAAACATTGAATCTTTATGTTCATTAATGAGATTATGAAATTGGCATTATTCTCTTCAATCGCAAATTGCATTCATATTCAAACAAACCTTTTGACTTTCCAAATATTTTACAATTTAGCCTAGACTCTTTCAAAATCTAAAACTAATTAATCCAATATTTCATGGAAGCATGTAAATAAAATTGATAGAAATTTTTTTTCAATCACAGCAAAAATAACTAGACATTTTTTTTATTAAAAAATTTTAGAAATGTGCAAATTATTTAGTTGAAAATTGGCATCTTCCTCATTAAAGGCTTTTAACTCAAAACTATGGTGCAACCATTTGACATATGCACTAGTTCAATTTGATGTCCATTACTTTCAATATAACATTCCCAAACATAGCAACTCCCTCCCTCTAAAGAAAAACCCTTCCAAATATCAAAAAATTATTTTAAAAATCAATCCATATCTAAAAAAAAGAATTAATTGTCCATAAAATTTTTGGAAATTTCATTATTTGCAAATGTCTTTCAAAGTGATGCCTCCCAACTAATTTTCAAGTAAATAATGATTAAAAATGTTAATTTCTATGGGGTTGTTGGAACTAATTTTCATTACAAAGTTGCCTTCCCACCCTAGGGGACACTTAGTGTAAAGTTTGGGATTTATGGGCATCAAATGACCATTTTTACGAAGGGCTACTAGATAATTGTCTAACCTAATTTTTATCACCCTATTATTATATAATTTATATATATATATTAAAGCCACCTTATATTAATTATAATCCATTGTTTCAAATTATTACATACCATATATTATAATTAAATTGATTGTTTGAATAAAATGTACCCTATTTTTAAACTAATTAACCTATATAATTTTTACCCAACAACCAATATATTTCACATTATATTTTTACTCACATATTTTTACTTTTTTTTACTAGTGTCCATGTTAAGCTTCCCACATTTTAAAGTGTTCTTTATAAGTAAATTATTGATAAATGTTTTGATGGCTATTTGATTTTCCTAATGCCAAGCATAAAAAATAACCAAAGCCCCTTGCCAAGCCTTTACATATGTTTCCAAAGCTTTCTACCAAGATTCAAAAACTAGTGAACTTTCCACACACCAAATATCTAAAATAACTGAAGTTTTTTAACTTACCAAACTTTCTATGAAACAAGGTTTGAAGGTTGCTAAACCTTTTGCCTTCAAACCTCTTGAAGTATTCAAAAGTAATCAACACCAATAGTAGTCTTTGCTTCCAAACATGACAGATCATTTCAATGATATCTTGATGATAAACAATATTATAAGGCCTTAGATCTTGGTACAATCAAACAATTCAAGTTAATTTTCAAGTATGCTCAAATGCAAACAAAACTTTTGATGCCATAGGAGTCTTCACTTCCTAATCATTTAAAACAATATCTTGCCTTCTAACCATGTCTTGGAATAAGGTTTTTTTTTGGGCTTCATTTGCCTTTTGTATTGCACTTACAAAGTTGCGACTACATTTACAACCTATTTTCTTTGGGCCCTCGTCACCTCCAAGGTTGTAACTATCATTGAAACCAAACTACTTTCAAAATTACGAGGCTAACAAAATAATTCCAAAAGTAAGTGGCTAATGGTTATTTTTTCAACTTCAATTGTTTTCAAATTGTCCCTTAGAGGGTAACCACCTTGCAGTTCCTTTCATAATGGATGCAAGATTCACCAAAAAATGAATGATGGTTCCAATTTTGTTAATATATGCCAAAGTAATTGAAACCCCTACTTAATTTTGTGTATTTAATTTTAATTATTTATAAATAGAACTACAAATAGGGTTTTTTTTCATACAATCTTATTTTTCAATATATTGAAACTTGAAATTTTAATCAATTTAATGAATAAAAATATTTAATTTTTTTTGAAAAAATAATTGTAACCATTATTTTTGCAATGCAAAATGATTCATACCTAGTTTTTTTGGAAATTTTTAATACCTACATGCCTATTTTGGTAAATTTTAATAAATCTTAACATAATGATATAAAAATATTTAATATCTTTTAAGTTTTTCTTAAAATTCTAAAATATTTCTAAAATATTCTTCCAAAAAAACAATGGTCCTATTGGGGCAAATGGGACTCATGATTGAATGTTTACACCCTCTTTTGAAAATATGGAGTATTAACCACCAAGAAAATACTCACACATAAATCATTGGGTATGATCCTAAATGATTTCCAAGTTTTTCTAATGTGCAAATTTCAATTTTTAAATTTGTACAAATGTTTTTGTATGTTTCATTAAAAAAAAAAATTAATTAAAAAGTTTAATAATGGTGATTCATGGTGTAAATTTCACCATAAAAAATCATTACATGTATCAATTTAAAAAATTTATTGCTAGATGAAAATACATTAAGGGTGAACCACTTTTGTTCAAAAAAAGTGATGTATAACAAGTATCATAATATGTAGTAAACTAAAATTTTAATGGTATCCTTTGGTTATCTTAAACACAAGTAAAAGACTTTAGAATTTGCACAATAACATTTTTGAATCAAAATTAATTTTGATCCAATTGTTGGATGAAAAGGATTGGATAAAATCAATGTACACAAAATATATAATTTATAGTTTTTTAGCACCATAAAGCTTCATGTTTATGATGAATGAAAAATTACCAAACAAAAGAAAATTAAAAAGTTAATGCAATGCCCATCTATAAAATCTCCTCCTTGATATGGTAGTGGTTTTTTTCTTTAAAATAAGATATTATTATGCATCCATTACTAAACAAATGCAAAAAAACACATTTTAAAAATGGAATTTCATTCAAAAACTTTAAATTTCTAAATTTTCCTAGATTTAATTGATGTTTATCAATATCATACACCATAAAAAATTAACCCAAGAATTCCATACACAACTCTAATTTTGAAGCATATATTAAAATTTTCAAATTTTGTGATAGGTATTATTTTGTCACAAATATATTCCATACATTCAAAATTTTCAATGTTTATTGAATTTTTCAAAATGATTGATTAGAGGAAATATAATAATAATTTAATTGATTAGATGAAATATAATTAAAACAAGCAAAAATAATCCATGATGTGATGTCCATACATTACCAAAAAATTAATTGCAAAAAAATTATACATGTGATTATAATTTCAAAGGGGTTTCGTGTGCTTTCACTTGTTGGATTCAATTACAAAAAATTGTGCATTCAATTGAAATATTATTTTCCTCAAAGGAAATCCACACATGTGCATGGATGTAATATAAATAGAAGAACATATTTTAGTAAAAAAATAATTGTCCACATATTCAAAACTTACACCATTATTGGGTTTTTGAATTGAAGAATCCACAAAAATATATATTTATTGCAATTAAATGAGTGAAAAAAATAAATCCATGTTGCAATCATTGATCTAATTTAGGAATTAACTTTAGTTGAGGTGGGATCATTTTAGATAACCAATGATTTTTGAAACTCAATTTCATGTTTTGAAGTTGTTTTAATTTTTATTCTTGATTAAACTATCACAAACTCAAGCTAAACATGACTAAAACATTTGAGCAAACACAAGTGAAATGGTATTTTGAATTTTTGGAAGTTTTAGATATCTTCTAATTTCCTAAATCTTATTTGGCTTCAATTTGTGTAAAATCTTGCAAATCAATTAGTTACACATAAAGATTAATCAAAATTTTAAAAACCTATTATTGGAACAAATTGTAGACATTTGCCATCAATAGGTTAAATGGGGACTTGTTAAAACCCATAAACCGAACTAATTATTATGTAGGCTAGGTAAGTAATTTAAGTCTATATACCTACTTATTTACCTACAGCTACCTACCCTACCACCCATCAACCTATCACTTATCTCCTAACTACCTACCTACTTCCCACCTACCTACTACCTATCGACACACCTACCTTACTACCTATTCATTTCCTATGTCCTTTATTTTCTATCTACTTATTTATTTCTTACGTACCTACACATTTACCTACCTACCTACCATTATAAAACCTACCTATCTACTTTTTTTAGCTATCCACCATCATATAACCTACCTACCAACCTATTCATTAATTACTTAACTTTTTTACTTACATAAGTCACAATGTGAAATGAACATGTGAACTAAAAAACTTAACAAAATTTGGACAATATAATCCATTGGCAAGGACTTGATTTATCATTGTGGAAGTGACATGTTCAATTCCTTCCATTTGTAACCTACGTGCATGTTTAGAGGCCTAAAAAAGGTAGGTTAGGTTAAGTAGGTTAATTTAAGTATGTTATGCTACCACCTACCCATCTACTTGTTTTTTTATGAGGTCTATTTAAACCTATTTACTACTTACTAACATATGGATTCAATTAACAATATGCAGATAATATAAGGTTAGGTTCTTTATATTTAAAAACCATTGCATATAATTGCATGTTCCCTAACAATGAGATAACCAACCTAATTCAGAATTGGGAAGGTTTAAAAGTTTGGAATCGATAGGTTCTTTGATTTCAAAAAAATCAAAACTAAAGGTTCTTTGATTTTCAAAAGTTTTATAAATTGAACTAGTGGTTCTTTAAAATAAAAACCCCACTTAACATTGGAATTGAGTTCCTAAACACATTTATTGTCTTTTACAAACATCACATTATTGTTCCATTATTTTGATATTTTTGTTAAGCAAAAAGTTGATCTCACATTGTGAATTGTGAAAAGTCCAAAACAACTCAAGAGTAACACAATTCCTAATGGAATAGCAAATGAAACTCAAATAATTTGTGAAGTTTTTAAATTAGGGCATTAGAGAATTGACCTATAGCTTTATTCAAATTCAAAAGTTTTGTACGATAATAAATTTTAATAATACTTTTGGGTATCTAATCATAAAACATTGAAGGAAGATCCAAAACTTCCACCAAAAAATATTTACTTGCACAAATTCCAAAAAGATGTAACAAAAAAAAAAACCAAGTTTCTTCTCCTATGATTTTTCATGCATGTCCTTGTTTGTCTCACATTCTTTTCACAAATCACAAGTGATAGTCAACTCTTTTTTTCACACGTTTGTTGAAACTTATCCTATGTATAATTAAAGGGTTTGTGTTTGTTATATTTCTTTGAAATTGTCATGTTCTTGTCTTTCATATCTTGTATTCTATGTTTTTTTCTATTTCTTTCTATTGATTACTCCCAACTTTAATTCTTCTTGCATTTTGTGTCAAAAAAAAAATCTCATGTTTTTGTTAACCTAAGTGTTTTTGTTTGCATCATCAAGTTAAGCAAGTCCAATGAGTCATTTGATTTAATCCCCTAGTCATGAACAAAAGTCTTTACTTGGGCAAAAATAGTGTGATCATTTATTGTCTCATTCATTCATTATATGTGCATAAATTTGCATTATATCAACATAAACAAGAAGCCTATATGACCACAAACCTAACAACCCTTCAAAATCCACTTATGTGAAAGCTACGAAGTAAATAAGTAAAAAATCCATGTAAAAGACAACACTAAAAGAATTATAGGGTGAATGCAATTACCTTCCAAAAAAATACTGAAAAAAAAAACTAAAATAGAAACAAATTAAAATTATTAGTATATTAAGGTGAAAGAATGAAGGTATATTACCTTTTAGCCACCCCTTTATGCTTTTACAACAAACTAATTTAGAAGACTAGTTACTTTCAACCAAGTAATTTTCTAATTAAGTGTAAACTAACCACCAATAACTAGGAAATTACTTGGTTGCCCACTAAGTTAGTTTGATTAAGAGTTTTATACCCCTAACAAAGGCTAAGAAGTGATGGTAAGCATTCATGGCTATAACAACTTGTCATTTTATTATGACATTTGATTGATATTGAATAAGTCACACACTTCATGCCAATAAGTCAAAAGTTAGAGAATAATGTAACAATACAAGTGAATGTACAAATTATTCAACATCACCCAAGGTGTAAACAAGCCAAAAGTTGCATAATGATTTATCCATACAAGGAGTACATATTATTCAACAACACCTGAAGAGCTTTGGATTGAGCTTCTGTTGAAAGATTCAATGCAAGATGAAAGTTATGTGATGGAAGGTCCATATGAAGATGAGACATTTTTATGAATGTTCAAAACTAAAACATCTTTATTTGATTAAAGAATCTAGTAAAAAAGATCCAATTTGGACAAGCATAACAAATTACCATCTTTCCAATTTGGGAAAGTCAATTTGGACTTTATTCATTGTGATTAGGTGGTCGTTTTGATTGGTAGAATAATAGATTATTCAATTGGCAAACAATGGACCATTTAACTAGTGAAAAATTTAAATAAATTAGAATATTTTTTTTCTAAATTATTATTTAAATAATTTTTTTGGTATGTAGGTAGATAATTAGTTAGATAGAAAGTTAACATGTTAAGAAATTGCATCATGGTTGCAATATTTGCATGCAATCATGTGGATGAAAGAGATTAGGATTTTTTTCTTCCCACTCCATTATAATTTATGTGTGCCCTTTTGAAGTTTGTGGGAGGAAAAATTATACTAATTTTCTTCTCATAATGATCAAAGTTCACAAGTAGTTTGGAACTTGAAATAAAACTCAAATCTTAAAACATTTTTATGTGTAATTAAACACAAATATCTCATCAAGTAGAAACAAATTTTGTTTGTAAGACATTGGATTTCTACCTAGTGCAATGGGAGGAAGTGTAATACTTACACCTTTTGAGCTATTATAGGAATGTGATAGATTAATCATCTAGCCATTGCAATTAAATTATGATTGAATTCACAACATGTTCATTTGATCTACAATTGTTTTCTAGATTAAAAAGTTACTGATTCATTGTAAGCCTTCTAGTACATTCCCCCCCCCTTCCAAAGAAAACCCCATTGACATAACAATGGTAGTGACATGGTAAATGAACCATGATACCAAGAAAAGGAATTCAAAAGTTTTCTTTTCATAACACAACAAAGAGGCCATGAACAATGAGACCTTTCACACATTTTTTTTTTTTAACAATCTAGTTGAAGAACATTAAATGCCATGTTCCTCACCAATACACTACTTGTGTCCTTGGCAATGGGTTTGGTCTTTGCAAACAATGTGCCATGTTTTTGAACATTTTTCCCTATGAGCTTTTCAACTTGAAGGTTCCCTTGGGTGAGTTCTCCAAGATGTTGCACCTAATAATAACAACACCCAAGGTGAATTCAAAAGAAGCATGTGTAGCCATGGTAACACAAGGCACTAGTAGAGGCCAATAGAAGGCCAATAGAAGGCAATTAGCCCATCGAAACTTGCTTACCTTTAACAATGATCATTTCAATGCAAATCAACACAAGATCACACTTTTTACCATGGGTCAAAGTGGACTTGTCTATTCCATTTTGCATCCATTGCAAAGCAATATACCCAAAACCAAGCTTGCCCAAACAAGAACAATTTCTAATTTTAATAGTCCTTCACATTTCACAAAGACTATCTAAAACCTACAATTCAAAAGAATGCACATCAAAATGTGCCACATCTTGTTTCCAAATGTTCCCATCACATCTACAATGCAAAGATCTATTGTGTTCACAACAACCTCAAATCAATTTCAATCACCAAAAAACACGAAACACTTGTACCTTAGGGTTTCCCCTATTTTGAAAGTCATAGTCTCAAGTCCAATAACATTAGGATTTAGGCCCAAAATTTAGGGGAAGCTTGTGCGTGAACAAGCCTTTCCCAGTGCAAAGCACAAAAAGTTTTAAAATTCAAATGGTTAAAGGTTTGCATGTGTTGAGTTGAATGCTCCTTCAATTGAAAAACGAATCTTCTATGCAAGGAAGTGTGACAAAAAGTTGTGTTTATGTTTCTCAGTGTGAACAGAGGCCAAATGAGTATCTAGATGATGCAATGACCTAATGGATGAAGGGCTGCTGGGATTTGGATTGGCAGAAAGTGCCAAAACAAATGGACAAAGTTAGATGATGAGCTTTGTTTTGCATTCTTAATGGAATGGGCGGCACTTGATGTTGATCAATTTGGAGTGTTGTGCTATCTTTGGACGGGATGTGTAATGAAGGACGGTGGATGGCAAGTATAAGGCGGAGCTTCCAATTTGGAGAAGCTAAGTTTCTTCTAGCTAAATTTTTGAGTTCCGGAAGCAATGAATGCTTATTGGTGTATGTGTGCTTGAGTGTTGGAGTTTTGGAAAATGCACTTTGTCAGTGGTTGTGGTGAGGGATGAATGCACTGACTACTGTTTGAGGTTTCCAGCATAGGATTGTGTTTTTTTCCCACTGCATCATAGCCCATTCTCGGAGGTTAGACAAAGTACATAGCCCATTCTCGGAGGTTAGACAAAGTAGATGGACAATGTAGGGACCAAATGAGGAAAGTGATGAAGGTTTGAGGGGTTTCGAGAGCAATCTACATGGCAATTGGGTTTGCGGTGATGAGTATTGTCATTTGGTTTGGGATGCAGTAAGCTCTGGTGTTCATGGGAAGGACTACCCACAACCATGGGAGAGCTCTAAAAAGGAATAGAGCTCTCAGACTAGAGAGGTGGGGTGGGTCCTTGTTTTCCTTTTGGTCCAACTTTCTCGAACTTGTTTGTGATATTTGGGTGGGTTTCATTCTGAGAGATAGGGAGTTGTTGGAGGAATTGCCATGCTAGACTAGTTGGGGTCAAGAGAGTGAAGCCGGAGTGACCTAACTCCTCATGGTCCATAGCTCACCCATCCATGTAAAAATCTGGCTGGATTTTTTAGTGTAGTTTGTCAATGCATTCATTGCCAGGTGCAATATCCTGGTGGTGTTGGTTTTTCCCTTCTGGTGATACCCGGTTGGTACCCACCAGATACCCTCAGGGCATAAGGGAATTTTATTAAAAAAACCAGCAAGAATTTTTACACCATGTAACACCCTTGGACCCAAGCTTTCCCAGAGACTCTTGCCCCCCCTCAGCTCTGCCTCAAGGGCCCTTAGCCTATTCCAGCACAGCCTTGCCCCTCAGGCATTTTACCTTACAACATGGACTAATGTTGTTTTTTCAGTTTTGTGATGTTGCTCAAGTGGTGATCCTCCATAAGTATATAGTTAGCCAAAATTTGGCAATATTAAAAAACATGAAAGTAGAAAATCTTAAGCACCCCCCATTCATATAGTAGGCAATTGTGATAATTTTGATACTTCTTTTAGATTTTCTTTTCTTTTTCTGGCGAATTGTGTCCCCAAAAAAACAGGGAAATTGCAATATTATATTATTTTTTCCAAAATATTTTTCAAAAAAACATGGGGAAAATTCGCCACCCAAAACAAAAAAATCACTGCCCTACACATACATACATACATACATAAGATAATGGGTACCCGCCACGTGTTAACAGTCAGCTGTGGCCAAATGCTAGACACAGGCATTCCCACGCTTTTCAACACTTGGCAAGACATTAGTCTCCCCTGCAAAACCACTAGGTAGTAGTAATTAACAAGTTTTAATTAAGCTTAATTAAGCACTGAATTTGTCTTAGTGGCAGGGAGGTTTTTATTTATTATTATTATTATTTTCACAAATTTTGTTAAGTAGGGGTTTTTTTTTTTTTTCCAATTATCCTAGGTGGAATGGGAAATTGGCAATCATCCACAAGAGGAATGAGCCAAATTTGGCTAGAGGTCTGAACAATAAAATGATACAGTTTTTAGAATCCTCTTTTTATGGCGGAACTATCATTGTCTGAATTATGTCGATTTTTCTGACGTTTTTTCTTCAAAATATGACGACTTTTGCAAAATTTTTTTCCAAAAAAGCCCCGTGTACACTTCGCACTGTATTTTATCTTGTTCGCCCGCCCTCGGTGCAAAATTTCCGGGGGAAAAAAAAGAAATTATAAAAAAAAAGACACTAATTAGCAGGCTAGCAGCCGTGGATTATCAGAGTATAATTAGTAATTATTAATAAAATAATTATACAAATTCTAAAAAATAATTATACTAATTATTATTTGTTTGACCTCTCATTTCCTCTGCCTCTTTCTGTGTTCAAATCTTCACACTTGTTTTGCTTGTTGGCGCTCTTGCTTCTTCTTCTGCTTTGCGAAGGAAACAAGAGTCCAGGGGATCCGGAAAAGCTAAGAAGAAACACAAGAAGAAGAAGAAGAAGACGACGAGGAGGAGGAGAAGGAGCTTGTTGAGAACATACAAAAGCAAAAAAGAAAGGATTTAAGAGAGTTTCAAGAAAAAAAATTGAACGCTTTGCATGTTTATTGGGAGCCTCAAGATTGGAGTTTGAAGAAGGAGAAAGAGGGGAATTGGAAGTTGGAGAAGTTTGAAGAGAGTTTGAAGAAGAAGAAGGAAGGAAGGAAGAGAGAAGACGATTTTTTTGGGTGAATGTTGTAAGATTGGGTGCCAAGAAGAGAGTTTTGCGGGGGTTGTGTTGTTGAAGGTGGGGAGTGTGAACAACGAGGAGGAGGAGGAGGAGTGAGAGGAGCATAAAATTCGGGAGTCTAAACCAAGATGAAGGAGATGGCAGAGCTAGGAGAATTGGCAACTTTCAAGCTTCCAACAGGACATCAAATACCCGCTCTTGGCCTTGGCACATGGAAATCGGAGCCCAACAAGTGTCGTGAAGCTGTCTATGCTGCAGTTGTGGAGGTTCTCATACAACTTTGCTGCTTGCTTGCCGGCCTCTTCTCTCTCTCTCTCCGTCTCTCTCTCCATACAACCTTCTCCTCTCTCATCTGAATTTTCTTTCGGTTTTGGGTTCCTGGCTCGGAACTCTTCAGCAAATTGCCAGGGAGATGGGGATGTCTACATTGGCGCAATGAAACTGGTTTCAGCTTAGTCTTGGTACTTTCTGCATTGCAGGCGGGGTATCGGCACATCGATTGCGCGGACAAGTATGGCAACCAAGAAGAGGTGGGCGAGGCACTGAAGGCAGCTATGGAAACAGGAATCGCTCGCCAGGACATTTTTGTGACATCAAAACTGTGGTATATGTGCACACTGAGCTCTTTCTTCCTACTATCTATCTTCACATAGTCTTTTGTCTCTTGACCTAATTGGAGCTTTTTTTGCATTCTGGTTTTCTTAGTCCTCAAAGTCCAAGCAAAACTTTATGGGTATGACCTTCAATCCCTTATGAAATATGTGATCTTCACAATTGTCCTTTTTTGCAAATTGGGAGGTGTGCGGATTTGGATCCAATGAAGGTGAAACCAGCCTTGGAGAAAACCTTGCATGAGCTTCAACTCGAATACCTAGACCTGTACCTTGTGAGTGATATAACTACTCACTCAGAATGCTCTTCTTTTGCAAGTTCTTGTAATATTGACAATTTCGCAAATCTTTTGTTCCGAGCTGCACTTTGATGTTGTTGCTATATAGATGGAATGTTTATCATCTACCTATATAATAAAAAGCATGGTGTCTGTCTGTGTTTCTGAGCTGTTCGCACCTACCTACAAACATTCCTACAAATGCCACCCTTCAAACCTACCTATATAGACCTAAACTTCACCCTTGTAGACTCAATGAGTTCAATGCTCTTGATGTTAAGGAGCCTGATGAGATTCCAGTTGAAGAGGGTCTGAGTTACTATGAATCCGAGAACTAGAATCCCTCAATCGGGAAGGAGCAGCAGAAAGGGTGGAAGAATTCAATGTCAAATCCCTCAATCGTGAAGGAGCAGCACAAAGGGAGGAAGAATTCAATGTTGAGTCCCTCAATCATGAAGGAGCACAAGGCGGGAAGAATTCAAAGTTGAATCCAAAGTTGAATCCCTCAATTGTGACAGGGCACAAGGGAGGAAGAATTCAATATTGTTGTTTTGTGGGACAAAGGAGTGTCATCTCTAAGAATTGTGTGGTTTTCTCTCACAATTGTAGTTTCAAAGCAGCCCATTAGGCCTACAATAATATATTTTATGAAATATATGTTTGGCATCTTGCATGATTGAACAATTTTTTTTCACTGTGCAATTGTCTTTCATTGTGCAGATTCACTGGCCAGTGCATACCACAGTTGATGCAAGTAGGCCACCATCTAAAGATCAAGTTCTTCCTTTGGACCTTAACAGTGTATGGAGGGAGATGGAAAAACTCGTACAAGAAAAGCTTGTGCGACACATAGGAGTTTGCAATTTCACAGTGCCAAAATTGGAAGTACTCCTGAAGACCACAACCATCAAGCCTGCTGTAAACCAGGTGAGTGGTCATCTCTCAAGTTCTGTTCCTTTTTTTTCTTTCCCAAAGCTCTGAACTCTTGTCGTCAGTCTCCAGCCTCATAATGCCTGTCTTTTGACAAATGCAAGTATTTTAGTTTGAACTCAATACCACAACTTCATGTGGATCCTGGCTTGCAGGTGGAAATGCACCCAGGTTGGCGGAATGATAAAATCCTTGATTTTTGCAAACGTCATCACATCCATGTGACGGTATTGATGTTTACACCACCAAGAAACTCCAGAGGCAGGCCGTGATGGCAAAGATTGTATAATTCTGCATTGGTATTTGTCACTTTTGTTTCTTCAAGGATCCCAAATCAACTAGCAAATGAACACACTGGACTAGTTGATTCTCCTCTAGTACTTTCAGGAGGAAAATTTTCTTGGCATGGTGATATGACTGAGAGTCCTGAAGATGCTTTGTAAACTTGTGCAACTGCAGGCATATTCACCTTTGGGGTCACAGGCAACGGATGAGTTGCATGACCCAACTGTCACTCAGGTCTGAAAATATATCTTCATCACACTTTCTGTTGGTGCTCTAGTACAATAATCTAAGCTTCATGTGCAGAGTGAAGGGTTCTTTGAGTGAGGGTTTCATCTAAGAACAAGGCTTTTTACAAATGTAATTGACTGATCATGAGACTTTGTTCACATGCAGATTGCTGAGAAAATCAGGAAGACTCCTGGCCAGGTGCTCATCAGATGGGCAATACAACGTGGTGTTAGTGCAATTCCTAAATCCTCCAGTCCTCATAGAATCAAAGAGAATATGCAGGTTTTTGATTGGAAGCTTGCTGCTGAAGACTTTGAGACTCTGAGCAGCTTCCAAAACCAGGTACAACAACTACTACTACTACTACTACTTCTACAGCTCAGAAATCTTTTAGACCCTTTGTTAGAATTAGTTTCTTCTTGCCATCTTTCTTTGTCTATAGTCTGCTTTCCCAGTGACCCTTTGTGCCCAAGCTCCCAAAATTCATACAAATGTTGAAATGCATAAACTTTTATCAAATCAATATTTTTCTGCTTTGAGGTGAACTGGAAGACCTTGGTCCACTTGAAAAGCTGCCAAGCTCTTTCTTTACTGACGAGATATTGTACAAATTGTGCACTTTGTTTTAGAAACGGGTGCAAGATGGTTACATACTCTTCATCAACCCTGAAGAAGGACCATTAAGGAGTCTCGAAGAATTTTGGGATGGGGAGATTTAGGAGCTTTTTTCAAGTCTCCAAGAAAATCCCAAGTGCAACATTCACATGACTAGTAGGTAGGTATCACAATGATATTACTGTACAAGTTTTACATGGATGCAGATGTGGAGCTTAACTCTCTATCTGAAAATGCACAAACCAGCAATATTGTACCCAGTTGCATTTTGTGTTGTAAAACTTGTGGATAACACTAAATCAGCCAGTTTGCAGACACACATTGTGACACCCAAAGATTGAATCCCTATGTCTTTGACATTCAATTGAAAAGTCCTCAAAGTCTTTTTTGAATCCTTGTCTCAACTGTTTATTGTGGGATAAGCTTCTAGATAGTTCATCTAAGCTCTTGATAATCTTCCACTCAGATATGATTGCATCTACACAAGGTTTTACATCAGTATACTTTGGAGTCCCAAATCCTTTTTGAATCCTTATGTCAACTGCTGTTGTTGCAGGATAAGCTCTTGATAATCTTCTAAGTTCTGGATAATCTTCCTGCTCAGATCTGATGCATCTATCTGCATAAGATTTGAGAAGTAATACATCAAGTGCTTTTGCAGTCTTGAATCCTTTTGGAATCCCTTTTGCTCAATCATTGTTGTTGTTACAGGATAGGCTTTTGATAAGCTCTCAATAATCTTCTAAGCTCTGTATAATCTTCCTGCTCAGATCTAATGCATCTATTTGAGAAGTTTTACATGAAGCACTTTCACAGTCTCAAATCCTTTTGGAAACCCTTTTGCTCAACCATTGTCGTCATTGCAGGATAAACTTTTGATAAGCTCTCAATCATCTTCTAAGCTCTGGATAATCAGATCTGATGCATCTATCTGCATAAGATTTGAGAAGTTTTACATCAAGTACTTCACAGTCTCAAATCCCTTTTGGAAACTATCTTGTTTGTTGCAGGATAAACTCTGAGATAATCTTCCTGCTCAGATAATATGATGCATCTACTACTTCACAAGATTTGAGAGGTTTTATTGCCATTTTAGTAGTTGAGAGTGGACCATAATTTTTGCAATGATTTGATGAACTGACCAATACCTTCAATGCTCATGTCCTGCAACAATCAATCAAATCCTGCAAAGGGTAGGTAGGTAAGTAGTACAATAGAAGAGTGCAGCCACTCCCAATATGGAAATAAAGGCCAACAAAAAGAGTCCAAATTTTGCTGAACACTCGCTCTCTTTTCCCCTCTGGATTCACAGTCTTTCTTTCTTCTGTCAGAAATCAATGATGGAACTCTCTCTCTCTCTCTTTTGCTGGCACACGATTGGGGGGCCAGAGAGAGTTGCAGAGAGAGAGAGAGAGAGCGAGTTCACGCGCTGGCAAGGAATGGGGGCATCAAAAGTCCAAGCATTTGTGGGTTGTTACACCCTCCCACATCAATGAGAACAACAACCAATCACAGTCGCCTCTTCTGTCTGGCAGGTAGACAAGCACACTACGAACGCGGCCGCCCCCCACTGTCCTTCACAACCTCCTCAAATCATTCTCTTTTTTCTTTTGTTGTTTTGTGCGTTGGAGACGAGAAAAGCTCAAGCGGGACCCACACCAAAACTTTTAGCTTTTTTGCGCAATCGGGTTGTGCTTTTTTCTGTTGTACCTGGAAAAAGAAACTTCAGTCAAGTGCGAGGAATCTTCAAGTGCGAGAAATCGCTTTCCTTTCTGCGAAGAATCCCTTTTTATTCCTAACTGCCGATTTCGATCCATCACACCCACACCCACCTCTCCTGGTTTCTCCACGCCTTCCTTCTCCTCTCTGGCATCATCATCATCTGCTTGGAAGTTGACTTGGCCAAGTCTAGATTTTCTTCCTCCCTGCATTATCCTCCCCACCCCACCAAATCAATCACTCAGTCAGTCAGGCAGGGAGGAGAAGGGGGAGTCCTTAATCACGCTGCTGCTGCTTCTTCTTCTTCTTCTCCTTCTCCTCCTCCTTCTGGAATAGGTAAACCAGAGAGCATGTGCCAGGCTCTTTTACGGCATACTTACATGAGTCGCGACAAGAAGAAGATCACCACCACTACACCACACCACACCCATTCGCCTCCAACCAACAAAGCTCTGTGGCTGGGGACATTAAAAGCTCTGGATTAATCCAAGTTTATATAGTGTCAATTCGGAAATTGTCTGTCATCATATCACCACGACACGACACTACACCCATTGGCCTCCAAACAACACTATCCATCCCAGAGGTACCTATGAGTGACTGCGCCAAATGCAAAGGAGAACCCCAAAACAAAACAAAACAAGCTGCTTGTTGCATGATGGCTCTGCATGGTGAAGCCAAAGTGGATCCTTCCGATATGTGGGAAATGGGTTTTTATCATGGACTCCACATGACCCTAGAATGTAGGGATACCAAACTTTGGCCCATTTCTAAGTGCGTCACAATGTCAGGTGTATCACAATGTGTATGTCTCTGCTCTCATTCAGGGCAGAGTGAATAAAACAAAATCAAATCCCATACAGACATACACACTTGGGGGAAAATGAAGCCCACCTCAAGGAAGGAGGCAGCATTATGATTGCGAAGATGGATTTGCTTTGTGGGAGAGATTGATTTTGGGAGTTTCTTTCGGGAAAGATTATAGCAGAGCTTATCCTGCAGCTCTTGTTGTTTGTGGGGAACGAGTGAAGGTCTTGTCTGTTGTCGATTGATTGTAAAACGAGAGAGAGAGAGAGAGTGTGCGTGTGTGTTGTGTGTGATGAAGAAGCTTGAGATTGGGTTAGGCTAAGAAACACATCTTGGATTCTTCAACCAGCAACCGCTGCTGGTAATGGTAATCATCATCGGGCAGAGTTGACAAACGAATCATGCGGAGTGATGATGATGATCATGATGATGATGATGCAGGCTTTCTTTGGAATCTGTTGTCAGCGAGTTGGTAAGGTTGTTAGTGGACTGAATTCCTGTGTTGCTTTACCAGCAGATCTGGTGCGTTCTTTTATCAGTGCAGAGGAGGAGGAGGAGCAGCAGCAGCAGCCGCTGCTCTTACAAGAGTTTCAGGAAATAGACAGTGCACAGCAGCAGGAAAGAGGGGTGGTGGTAAAAGAAATAAGAGACAATGGGATCAGAGGGAGGAGGAGCATCAGCAGCTTCAGCAGCAGCAGCAGCAGGTGGAGCAGGAGGAAGTTTGATCGAATTCAACATTACAGGCTTCAAGAAGTTTCATGGCGTAGCTGAGAATCCCACAGAGATTATAGTGGGAAGGATTGAAGAGTATTTGAGAATACATGGCATGCCTGCAGGAACTGTGCTGGGGAGTTGTACTGTGTTGGAGGCTGCAGGGGAAGGAGCATTGCTACCTCTCATGCAGCTCTTGCACTCATCATCATCATCATCATCATCATCATCCCAATCACTGATCAAGCGAAGACCTTGGATCGATAGGCATTGGATTCAGAGAGATGCAAATTGGCAAGAAGGAGGAGATCATCACCACCTGAATGCACGATCTGCATCAATCCCCCAAAAGCAAATTGTCTGGGTAAGAATCCAAATCTCCCTGGAGCTCTCTCTCTGCTGTCTAGGAGTGTCATCTTGCAGAGTGTCAATCTTCAAATTCTCAGATGTGCATTCCAGCTTGAGTTGGACCAGGAAGAGAGAGACATACCCTTGCATCTCTTGCATTGAGGATTGAAACAAAGAGAAAGATCATGAGATCTGTGTGCTTGAATCTGAGGATTGAAGCAAAGAGAAAGATCATGAGATCTGTGTGCTTGAACCTGAGGATTGAAACAAAGAGAAAGATCATGAGATCTGTGTGCTTGAACCTGAGGATTGAAACAAAGAGACAGATCATGAGATCTGTGTGCTTGAACCTGAAGATTGAAACAAAGAGAATGCCATGAGATCTGTGTGCTTGAACCTGGGGTTTGAAGAGAAGAGAAGGATCATGAGATCTGTGCTTGAATCTGAGGATTGAAATAAAGAGAGGAAGGTCATGAGATCTTTGCTTGAACCTTTCTTCTACCAAATCACCACATCCACTTGTAACCAAGCTGGATCTTGAAGAGAGCAATCATGATCATCATCTTCCTCTTTGTTTGAAACATAAATCCATTTGTACCAAAGACATTCTTTTGGCATATTAAAAGTTCTTCTCTCTTTTCTGATTCTTCCTCAGCTTCGCTCACCTTAATGTAGACAACTACTTGGCATTCAGAGTTGTGATCCTTATGAATCAGGGGCATGGGTTAAAGTGTATGAGCTTTAATGTGAAATTGCCACCCAGCAGGTTCATTTTGGTGTTAACAGTGCAGCAACTAATTTTGCTTTGGAGTGGTGTGCGGTGAATGAGGCGACATTTCGATGCAGTGATGAGCTTGGTTGGCAACCTCAGGTCTGATTTCCAAGCTGTATACTTAATGTTGAAAAAACAAGCTAATTTGCTCAAAGGATTTATCTTGATACCTACTTGGTCTTTTGTGTCTTACATGCAGCTTTTGAGCATTAGCTTGATACCTACTTGGTCTTTTGTTTCTTACATGCAGCTTTTGAGCATTAGCTTGATACCTACTTGGTCTTTTGTTTCTTACATGCAGCTTTTGAGCATTAGTTTGATACCTACTTGGTCGTTCATGTCGTACTGCATGCTGCTTTAGAGCCTAACGCTGGTAGTAAAACCTAAACCATGCAGTAGCTTGATACCTATTTGGTCTTTGTTTCTTACATTGTACCTCTCTCTGTACATACAGCGTGCTCCCATAGTTGCTGAGGATGGTCCTATATCCCACATACGTGAGGTAGGTGTTTTCTCCTGTTACTTCCTTTTCTTAATGCTATGCACCACGACATCTGTGAAAATGGCTATGTTGCAGTGTATTGCAGTGTCTAGTTGAACAAGCAAGAATTCAAATTTCTTCTGTGCCTTCAAATCTTTGTACCCATATTTCATGGCCATGAGATGCAAACATAGGCACATAGTGAAGTGGAAAATTCTTCTGTTGGAGTGTGTATGGGTAAACCAAATGTATTTTCAAACTTTGACATTGAAGGATCATCCAGTAGGGTACCAACAATGCAGAATGTTAGCTTTCATCCACATCAGATGATGTTTGTGCATAGATGAGCATCACTCTGGGTTGGAGTGGTAGCTATTTTTGTGTGAGAAGTTAGAATTTTGATTTTTTTTGGTGCATGGTTTTTATGTGCACCAGACAACTATCCCAGTGCGAGATGTAGTGACCGTGCTGCGAATGAATGGCTATGATGTGATGGAGTCATATGATGCAGGACGTTTTGTGTGCAACTATGTGTATTACCAATCGCTACGCCACTCTGCAGCCTATGGGAACAGAAGCATATTCGTGCATGTGCCTTTGTTTATAATGATTGATGAGGAACATCAATTACAATTTGTGGCAGCTCTACTGCATGCATTGGCTTTCAGACTGCTCTAACTGTAGGGCTCTCTGACCACTTTTGACATGACAAAAAATTTGTCATTCTTCAGTAGTGAGACCATACACTCTGTAATTGGAAGGCCAAACAACTGTCCTTTCTTAATAAAATGATGGTACTCTTAGTTGCAAGGCAAGCAAACACTACAGCTTCTGATTGACATGCCTTTGGAAAAACCAGATCTTAAACCAGACTCTAAGGTGTCCAAAGGTTATAACCATTCATGACATAGAAGCTTACAAGAGAAACAGGGGATTGATTCAATGATTGAACAAAACCAGTCATACACTGAAAAGATCCTGAGAACTTGTGAGCTGCACACTTCCCATTGTATCTGGTCTGGAGCAATTGATTGGAAAGGAGTTTGTACATCACTACAAGAATGGTAAAATTAGCATTAGATATAGCCAAGGATTATGTAACAAAAAAATTACAGCATCATCTAAAAGCTAAGGCTTCTCATCCAATGCATCTGGTGTCAGCAGGCAACAAAGCCCTGGTAGATTGATAAGCCCTTCAGATTCAGATCTCCTCTTTAAGCCCGAAATAGAGAGCTGCCTGAATCCACCACCTGTAGATGTGAAGCTGGCTTGCAACTTGGAACAACTACATGTTTCATGTCCCCACAAAACTCCAGACACCAATCAGAACCAACAGGGTGTTGCAGCAGCTGCTGACCTTGATACCAAACAAGTTTAGCACCATTTGGAAAAATGGTAAGGGAAACAGCAACCTGCAAATTTGCACAATCTCAAAAAGAATTACATTCACTGTCCATCATCTTCAGAGCCCTTCAAGTATGACACCTCAGATTCATTCCCACCATGTACAGATCCTCCATCTCTTCCAGGATGGCCTAGTGGTGATGACCCTGCAACCCCTCCTCCTCCACTTATTGTCTGATTCCCATCCCTAGATCCAGGCAGCTTCCCATATTCAGATAATCCTCCAATGGACTGAGTGCCATTACCAGCTCCTGTGGAACCATCATTGGACATCACATGCATTCCTGCACTCCCAGGTGCTGACACCATTCCTTGTTGGCTCTGATATGAATGCTGTGACAGATGGGCTGAGACCTGTTGGCTTTGTTGCAGATATTGTGGGATTGCAGTCCTTTGACTCATCATTGGCTGTTGCTGCTGAAGGTATTGCTGTGCTGGTTGCATTGATGGTGTTGAGGCAGCCTGCATTGCTCACTACCAGCTGCTGTTAGTCAAGCTTAAGAGGACTTGGGAAGGGAAAAAATAAATGTGTCCATGGCACAAACTTCTGAATCTTCAGACAGGAAACACCCATGTGTGAATCACATTCCTGCAAGAATGATCTATGCACACCCTCTTTTGTGCTCCCAACTTCATATAAAGGATTTAAAAACTCAGACAATCATCTGGAATGTGTGCATACACTACAGACAAAGGTACCTGAGGCAAACTCTGGACTGCTTGTGGCTGTGCATCAGCTATGGCTGCCAGATACATGAGATTCTGCTGCAGCTTTGCTTGGTACCTGCATGCCCACCCAAGACACCATAGAGGGCCCTCATCATACTGCCCAACATCTTCACACATCCCGTCTTGAAAACAAAAATGTAAATCTAAAGAGTCAGGTCAGCAGTACAGAAAAACAAAAAACACGGACAGTACTTACAAAATTGCCATCACATCACTTACGTGGCACATTCATTGAGCTTTCCAAGATTTTGGTTGTCAAGGATTGCAAGGATGAGCTGCTTGTTTTCGTCCAAATACTGCACCATCCACCCCCCTTCTTCCACGTCAATCAGAATGGCATTAATCATGCTTCAAAACAAGAGAAGGAACACCACATAAAACAGGCACAGTACATTCCCTCACATCTAGGGTTTAGGGTTTTATGTGCACAAAGGCTGAGAATCTGTTGTGTACATGATGTTGATCCATTCCTTTCTCTACACAATCATGCAAAGAAAAACTCTAGACCTTCCTCTCAGCAGCATGTAATCACACAACTAACTGTGCAGATAGATGGAGGGGGTTTATTGCAAAAATTCAAAGCTGAATTTCCTTGCAACAAGAGTCTTTCCACAGCAGAAGTTCGCATGCAAACATACATGCACAAACCAACCCACCACAGAAACCACATATGCATTTTGCAACCACAGCAACGATCCAGACGCAAGCTCTTTCAAAAAAACCAAGCTCTTCTGAAAAACCTAGAGAGCAAACTGCTTGTAGCATAAAACTTTTTCTTGAAAACAGGATCATATATCTGGGGATAACGGAACTGGTGTGAACTTGTTTTCATCATCTTCTCCCTCTCCTGCGTCGCTTGGTCTGCACAAAGAGCTGAGGAATACCTTCTGTATGAGCTCGGTGGAAATGGTGTTGCTAGCATAAGCTGCCATTTGCTGCTGCATCATCTCTCCCCTCCTTCTCACTCTCTGTCTCTGTCTGTCTGTCTGTCACCGGGATGGTATCAAGCAAGCAAGGAGAGGGTCGGAGAGATTTAGGGTTTGGTCAGAGCAAAGGACTCTCGCGAAAACAGGTGCACTAACAAAACCCTAGCAGGTGGCGCGCGCTGAAGGTACCTCCTATGCAGGTCTCGCAGGTGCACGAGGAAGGAGAAGGACGATCCTGGGAGCTCGTGCACGACAGACAGCAAAAGACGACTGAGTCCTGACCTTAGTTTCCATCTCCAGCTTTCTTTTGTTCTTGTCATGGAGGTTGTGGGTGTGGAGAAATTACAAGAAGTCTCGAAATTGGTATGTTTTCTTTGCTGCTTGCGTGCAAACAATATTGGAATCTGGATGAAGTCTACATGCTTTTTTTGCTTTGCTTGTACTTCTTCTTCTTCTTCTTCTTCTTCTTGTAATGGAGGTTGTTGGTGTGGAGAAATTACAAGAAGTCTCGAAGTTGGTATGTTTTCTTTGCTGCTTGCGTGCAAACAATATTGGAATCTGGATGAAGGCTACATGCTTTTTTTTCTTTGCTTGTACTTCTTCTTCTTCTTCTTCTTCTTGTCATGGATGCTGTTAGAAATTTTTGCCAGCCTCGAATTTGGCATGTTTCTTTGCTTGTGTGCAAACATTCAAATTTGGAGAAGACTGGTTATTTCTTGCTCCGCTTGTGTTTCTTTTTCTTCTCGTCATGGTGGTTGATGGTGTGGAGAAATTGCAGGTGTAGATTTGGTTTACATGCTTCTTTGCTTTCTTGCAAACATTGGAGTTAGGAAGAAGTCTACACATGGGTTTTGGGCTTTGCTTGTGCTTCTTCTTCTTCTTCTTCTCAAATTGGAGAATGGGTGCAGAGAATTTGCAAGAACCTCTAGAATTTGGTATGTTTTCTTTCCTTGAACAAAGTTCCTTAGGGAGGAAAGGAGGGCGGGAGGGAGGGAGGGAGGAGAGTCCAGTGGGAAGGAAGATGAGCTTTAGATCCAACTGGTGCTTCTCTTTTGCTCTCTATTCTCAATTCTTGTTTTATAAGTTTGTTTCTTGTAACCCAAGAGGTACCATACTTACCTCCAACTAATGTTTAAATTGACCTACTATTTTTTGGAGGTTTTTTGGTATTCTGATTGCTCCTCCCAATCACCCACTAGAGTTCAAAAGGATTGCTATTGAATTTTCATTGACACTAGTGTAGCCTGTGCCATTGGCCCAAGTGTGAACACATTGAGGACTCAACAGATTTTTGCTTCCAAACCCAATTTTTTTTGCAATTTGTTTGAATTTCCAGCAACAAAATTCATTCAAAAATCACACTCTCTTTCACCCCATAGCTCTGAGAATTGTGAAATAAACTCTATTAAATCTGACTTACGGAGGGCTTTGCAATAACACCAAGAACGCCCCCAAGTTTTCAGTTTTGATTTTATGTGGTTTTCATTGAGAAAATGGTTCAATAATCAATAGCTTCCACACCATAGCTCCAAATAGTCTCAAACTAACCAAGTCGATGCACCCCTACTCATTGAGAGCTTTCCAAAAATACCAAGAGCACGACATGAAGTGCTATGGTTTGGGAGATCTCAATGTGGCAAAACAAAACAAACTTCCTTGCTTCATAGATAGATGTGATGATGAAATAAATTTGAATGCCATTGATGGCACACTCTTAAGGTCCTCTTAAGGTCAGTTTTTATTTGACCCACCATTTTTTTATTTGCATGTCATTTTAATTTCTTTCCACCATTTCACCATTTCACCATTTATTATTGTTCCCCATTTATCTTTTAAATTTTTTGAATACTTGGCTTAAAGCTCCACACACAACCCTTTTTATACTTAAAAGGATGATGGATGAATTATCAACTCCATGGTTGAAGCATGATTGGGATATCCTATCTTAAACACAGAAATGGTTCCTAAGATTTCTCAAACTTACATTTTCTTTCACAAAACCTAAAACATATTTTAGATTTTCCCTCTTTTCTTTCAAATCAAATGAAATAAAATTTCTTTTAATTTTATACATGTGTACCTAGGGTATTATTGTTATTATTCATGAAGTTAAAAATATTCTCAAAAATCCAATGGGGATCAAATTTTATCAATGGACAATTATTATTATTATTATTATTTTAAAACTTGTACATTACAATAGGCCATTTAGTTCTTTTCACATTTCAATGTTTTATACACATTAATGCTTGAGCTGTTTTATATTATACATTTTGATGATTTTTTGAAAGAAAATTATACATTCTTTACGAACCATTGAATGAGTTTTCACCATCATGGACATGATTTTTTTCCCAAGATTTGTTAAGAACCCTTTAATTAAAAAAAATTTGAGTTAAAAATGGTCTGCATAAAGTAATTTTTAATAATTTATATAAATTTATGAAATATATATATTTCAATATGAATGTGTCATTAAGTTTTTAAAAACATGTTTAAATGAAGGGTCCATTGAATATTTCGTGACACTTTTTTTTAACACCCCGACCATGTTTGGACTCTTATTCATATACATCTACTAAACATTATCATTCATTAACGGTTCTCAAAATGGGAATGAGAGTAGACAAATAATCTCAAAACGAGCATTCCACTTTGAAAAGTGACCCCATTTAGGGCAAGGCCTCCCATTGACATAGTGGAAAATTGCGTTTCATAATTTTCCATTGTGCTAGTTTGCCTTGGCCATTGCAATGTGCAATGCACTAGTGACATGGCATTTGGCTACACATGATGAAGAACATAGCAAAATAACCCTACCTTTGAGCCCTCTTTTCACCTCCTACCTTCTATTGCAACTTCAAACCTTGCTCTCCACAAAGAGAAATTTTCTTATTGAATCAAGGATATAAAATGTTGGAACTCAACATCATAGTATCTTATGCATGGGGTTTGAGGTAATTATAGCGCCAAGAAGCATAGCAATAGTGAAAGCACTCAAGAGGGAAAAAAAAAAGGGTGAAACTTAGAATATTACATTGAATTTTGTGATAATTTGAGTTGCACTCCCTACTTAATATCAATGTTTTTTTTTTGTTTTTCTAAAATCTCACCCCTTAATGACCAAACTTTGGGTACTGGGTATTGAATGTATTTTCTTTATTTTATGGATATCTCTAATATTTGACATTAGATTAAGGTTTTTTTTAACAAAAGAATTGAAATTTAGGCTGATTTGGGTATTGATTTTTGGCTTTTCTCAGTAAAGCCAAATGGTAAAAATTTGATACTGCATGTTTTGTCATGAGAAAGCTTGCTAAATAGTTCTAAGAATGACCTTAGACCAAACCTCACAGAAATTCTAGAGTTACCAACAAAGTATAAGCAATTGTTTTGGTTTTTCAGTGAATTTTCACAACTTGGCAATTTTTTTTCACAAAATGAAAAAAACTACAAGGTTTTTTTATTCCTTTTTTGAAATAAAATAATTAATTTAGCCACATGTAGACTTAGGCATTTCCTAGGTCTCCACTTGTTGAAACACTTTTGGAAAAACACTACAGCCCACCTAGGATGATTATCATTTACTGTTAATTAATGTCGGGGACCTACTTGAGGAATTTTTAAAAAAGCCTTAAGTACAAGTCTTGGGGTGTGGAACACTAGTTATTTTTTCCTCAATTTTGTGATGTAACTGAAGTGGCAATCATCAATAAGATTATTTCGTTAAATATGGCTATAAATGAAATACAAAACTAAAACAATTTAAGCATCCTTCTATATTGTATGCTACCTATTGGAACTTAAACAGATGTCTGGAAATTTTTTATATAATTTTTTTAAAATTGGAAACTAGAAAACCCAAAAAAATAAATTTGCATTTTATATTTATTTTTTGCCAGGTTGCAAAATTTTGGCAAATAAAAATGGCTGGTGTGGAATGGACTAGAGCAATGGGGGTATTGTTGAGGTTCTTGTGGGGGATTATATTGTCCAGTACCAACAATGCACCATCCCTTGGAAACCCATTAATATGACTCGATTATGGATGAACCACAACTGAGTTACCAAGGTGAAAACCTTGGTAACTTGCAAACCCTCATACTAATGGTGCATTCACACTTGATGTTAAGTCAGTGTTAAATGAAGATCTAGGTGGCATCCTAGGTGGCACCTAATGTTAAATGGGTGATAGTTTAATGTCAAGTGAATGTTAGCTTAACATTAAAATTTCATGATAATTAGGTTTAAGTTTTAAATGGCTAGCATGGTGTTAGGGGACTCAACACTAGAGGCCCCAGCACCAAGTGTGAATGCACCTTAAATTAGTCCTCACCCTACTTGGCTAACTACCTATGTAAGAGGGTAAGTATAATAGTAAGTAGGTAGGAAATGTAACTCATTACTATGTAGGTAGGGAAATAGGTAAGGCATCTGGTGGCTACTAAGTAGATAGACTACTTCAAAGGAGGTCACATTCAAAGGAGAATTTGTGGAACATCCAATGAGGGTCCCAATGAATGTTTTAAAAGCCCTAAACCCCAAACCCCCACTATAGTACCTTGGTAACTTTAACACAAGTTATATAATTAATAGAAATATTGGAGTTTTCAAATAAATAAAAATGAAAAATCCTTTGAAATATTCAATTTTTGGACATGGAATTTTCAAAATTAATTAGTTATTTGATAGACTTGTGTCAAAATTGCCCTTGTATCATAGTATATTGCAATATGATATTCCAAAAGGTATTCAAGCTCTATTGAATTTGAAACAATATTGTGAAAACTTTCCAAATATTTGTCAATTGTTTCAATCTCAATTACTTTTTTCATTCTTGTGGCCAAAGTGAACTAGCACCCAGTAGGTGTGCAATGAAGGATGGAATGGTAAGTTGTCAAGAAACAAATTTCTATTGGGTTCCAATTCCTTAGTTAACCATGGTGATTGCCTCAATTGCTCATTTTACTATCTACCAACTATATTCCTACTTATATACCATTATCTACTAAATATTCAGTGGAACATTAATTAAGTTTTAAGATGCCTTGCTAAAATAATAATATAATAATAATTTGCCCAAGACCTACTTAATATAGGTAACAATTTAAAACATTAAGATACCAAAACAATTTTACAACTTAATAATGGAGATAACACACTTAATGACTACTATCCAAATTTTGAAATATTGAGATTGGAGCTATTATAACCTTTTTAAAAAAAACTTAATTTTATTTCGATGAGATTTGCCAAACATGAATTATCATGAATTGTTGATATAAGACTTACTTCACAATGGGTTACCAAGGTGAAACTAGATATTAACTTAATTAAGGTTCATTCACAACTAAGTCATAATGGGCTTTCGATGGATGGTGCTTTAGTGGATGTTGGTTCATTTTGACCCATTTTCAATCCCTTGACCTTGCATTTTGGTCTTGGGAATCTTTTTTGTTAAATCTTCCTTCCTTTTCAAATTTTACATGTAATGCATTTTTCTTACATAGACAACACTTTGTAGACATGTCCTTGACTATTTAACTAATATTATTGATTCTTTGTTCTTAGCAAGTTAGGTCTCAAATTTGTAATGTCCCATTTCCATTGGACTATTCTTTTCGAAACAAACAAGGTCATGTACATTGTAAATAATACTAAAATTCAACCATAAGTAATCTCTTAACCATTGGATGTTGTCATCAAAATCTACTAATGTAACTTTCAGAAAAAGTTGTTGAAACTAGGATGACAATATTGGAGACCTCATCAAAGTTGCAAATTGTAGAAGATGTAATTGGTGAATGGATAAAAATTGGTTCAAGTTGATGATGCAAAACGCAAGTTCATGGTGCCAAAATTATTTATCAAGCCCAAAATATTCATACATATTGACAATTACCATACACACAATGTTAATTTATAATATATTAGTTCAACAAATGGGATGTAATCATACATAGACTTATCTAGGCAAATGAGACATTCTCAATTGCAAGTTCAAATTTTATCTAAAATGGCCATGTTGATCAATAATTGTGCTACAAAATTGAAAATGACATAAAATTGATGGTTGCAAGCCTTGACTCCATATCATGCATCATCAAAATAAGGAGGGCAACAAAGGCCACATCAACACCTTCTTTCAATACTACAATATATTTAGTGGGGTGGAACAAATGACCTTTTTTCAAAACCTAACAAGTGCCAACATAACACCACACACAAGATCTTTAACTAATTGTTAGACTTTTTATTTTTCATGTTTATATCAAGGTTATGGACTTTGTAGATGCCAATATGTGCAAAAGTTTCTTAATAGATGTGAACATTTAAATATAAAATTTGCAAAAGTCTATGACATATTTTTGAATTCATAATTTGTTGTAGTTTTTTGGTAAAATTTGATTAGAAAAGGTGTTAATAAACTCCACAAGGCCTTTCAAAAAAATTCATGAAAATTATGACCATTCATGCATATTGTACATAATATCACAATATCTCTTGACAATGATTCTTCAACAAGTTTCATTTTTTCTTATATTTGCATTTCTTGTCCATAGCAAGAAATTAACAACTTGAATACATTTGAAAAAAAGAAGTCAAGGTTTTAGATGTACCTCAATTACATGTTTTGATCTATGAAAAATGACATAGTCTAAAACTTTAAAACAACCAGGTTAATAATGTGTATGAGTTTTATAATGTGGATCGATTTCTTTCAAATTAAAACCGCAAAACACTTTAAGATCATGCTCCTCCTTGACAACACAAATGATGTCATTAGTTCCCCCATCAAACATGTCCCATTCATTTCCCTATCACATTGTTTATGTACATTATCATCTATATGTGAATTTACAACACAATATTTTATTTTCTTGAGCATAACATTTGAAAAATAAAATAAAATAAGATGTAATAATATTCAAAGGCAAAAAATATTGAACTTCTTATAATGTATTACATAGGAATAGTTATACGTTTTCCCCCTTCCAAAGTTGGGTCCTACTTGGTTATGGTGTTAGCTTATAGCCATGATTGTTAAAAAAGAATTTAAATAAAAGACATCAAATTTTGTACCTATAACTGATGTACAACACAAAATAATTTACAAAAGGTATTGCCCAAATTTTGTTTTTTTAATAATTATCAAAATTGTTGAAATTTGATATCCACACTCGTGAAAAACCATCTTTTGTTTCAACCGTTGGGTTACTTTTACAAATACATAACACAAGTTGTATTTTGTGTATTTATTTTGAAATTTAAAAATGTAATTTTGAATATACCAAACTTTGGTTTTTTAAAAATTAGCAAAAAAATGTTGATTGTTAGTCGATGGTACAATATTGTATTTTAGATGGGATGTCCATATGGTGTGCTACCCCACAATCATCATAATCAAGGTTCAAAAAACTTTTGTGCAAAAAAATAATTCAAGGATTTCCATTCAATTAAAATAAAGTCTAACCCAAAACATATTTTGATTTGATCCAAATCCATGATTAATGTGACCATTACTAAAAATTTCCCCACATGTATTCCAATTGGTTTTAACATTGGGTTTATTATATGGTGTTGAACAAAAAAATTTATCAACGAATTGGTGAATTCATTACCAAACTTTAATAAATTTGGCGTGTTATTTCATTGTACCTCCAATATCTACAATTCTTATATGGATAACAATTATCAACAATATATGTGACTAAACAATTGGACCATTTTCAATAATTAATATATAGTATGAATTAATTTAACCTTGTTTATACAATATAATATGGTGTAATTTCATTTCAACCCTTGAATAATATTGATGTTAGGATTGGACTTCTCCTTAATTTATGATTTTTTTTGTGAAGTATAATGTACCTTGGACTTGAAGTGAATTACAAACTTTCCTTCAACATCTTGCACTTGGGTTCATATTTGAAAAACCACGACGAATTTGGAGCATTGGGATTTAGCGTTTTTGTTATCACTTGAAGGACCATAACCCTGTTTTCATCACATATGTCCCACTTATTCTCAAGAGAAAACTTCTTTCTGAAATATTTAATCTTGTATTGAGTTGCCCATGGCAAGCAATATTGTTTACTTATTGGTCCACCCATCTCTAGCCAACTACCCATGCTTTCCTTCCCACAAAGCTAATTCATACACATGATTTCTCCTTCTTCACTAGGATTTGCTCACAATTCAATCAAGTTAAGAAAAACAATGACACAAAATATATTGTGAACTTCAAAACATATCAATAAATTTTTGTAAAGCCACTAGTAAAACTCAACAAAAGTAATGACAACAATGTTTAAACAAATATGTAACAACACCAACTATACAAGAACATGCATGTGTAAGGAAATAGTGACTTTGTTGGATGAAGAAAACAAAAGCTTGGAGAAACACCCATGTGTATGGAGAGTGATTTATTGGACAAGGTGAACAAAGAGTTTAACTTCACAAATACTTGGATAGTTTCATGGTGAAGTTAAGTGGTATAAATAGAATGAATTGTGTGGGGTTGATAAGTTCATTTGTTAATAATGCGAATAGAAATTTTTTGGACACTTTCCTATAAAATCAAAAAACTTGTATTGACGCACCCCCAACTGCTCAAAGGGCTCAAATGTGAGCACAAGTAGAAAACAGCGGAAGAAGGAGGAGTCAGAGCACGCTCCCTAGCTCACAACATTTTGAGGGGTAGAGGGGCGTGTTGGAGCTCCGGGATGGGACTAGGAAGAGTTGACAAGCTTCACTCACTCACATGGGCCTACACACAACCCACACAAAGTGGTTAGTGCATAGTTAGAGCACCCTTGGTGCTGGGACCAACCACGGGCAACACAAACACACAAGACTCATCACGGCCCGGACTTGGGGGAAGCCACCACTTTCCCCCTTATAGTATTCTCTGTGGCTGGCCACGGAGCTTACATCCAAATGGCTCTTTTTCCCGGGACTCCCAAGTCGGAGTCCCGAAACTGCCCCGAATTGGAGTCTCGGGACTTTGGGAGCTCATATCTCCCGACTGCAGAGTCCGATTAAGATGAGGTTTGAAGCAAAGTTGTAGCTCTTGTCGAGAGCTTTCCAACGCCGTGTCGCACTTTCAAATCGAACATCGGAAAGAGGTCGATTCCTGACTTTTAGTGGTCGGGAGTCAAACTGACAATTTGACTCCCAGCCTTTCTTTTGGCCATAACTTACGTTTCAAATGTCCAAATGAGCAATGCGAGCCCAATTTAAACATTTAGGTTCTAAGAGCTTTCCAATGATATAAAGAACGCCACAATCCATTGAGTTTTGACCCTTCAAATCGCTCTCTGAAGTTTTGGGAGTCCACCGGGACTCCATCTCTCAAAGTGGGAGTTGCCTTAGGAGTGTGAGTGTTCACTCCCTCACACTCCTTCACACTTTCTTACACTCCCGGGAGTATGTGATGTGACTCCCCGGCTTCCTTTTGGCCCGCACCTTTGCAATGCCTTTGCCTTGACCCCCAGGCTTCTTCTTGGCTCACACCCTTGCAAGCCCTTTGCCTTGGTCGCGAGCCCAAGGCTATGGTTGCGACATGTACACACACTTCCCTGAAAAATTCCCCCATTGATTGTAGCTCATGTTTAAGTACATGAGAACCTTTAAGGTCAATACAGTTCTATGGGATTCTTTCTTTTTTCCCAAGCTATTCAATTTTGATAATTCAACGACATTTCTTCAAGGCAACCACAGTGAACCAGCACCCACCACGACACCATGAAAAACGGATGATAAGTGGTTAGGAAATAATTTTCTATTGCATTCTAGTTTCGAAGTTAACCGCGATGGTTCACTTAGATGGTAGGGTTGTTAGAAGGTAGGTAGTAAAACAAGCCCTTATTTATGTTTAAATTAGGATAGCCCATTTTTTATTACTTGGGCAACTCTTGGGCCTTGGTTTCCAAGCTAGATTTTCCAAGTAACTAAAACTAGGGTTTGGTTACTTTGAATGTAAGTACTTGGAGTTGGTGGGTTTTTCACAAGAAAACCTATTTCCAGTTAGTAGTTGAAGGTTAGATTATTATTTAGGGTTAGGGTTAATTTTTAGGGTTAGGTTAAGTCATTCTTTTCCTTCATTCGTTTCTTTCTTCTTTCACTCTTTCTCTTTTGTTGTTCTTAATCTTTTGTCTTGTTTGTTCATTATCCTTGAAATTGGCCTTTTCAAGGCTTTGTACTTTGATCCACTCGGATTTCTTTTGATAAAAATTGTAATGTTCCTTGTTTTTTTTGTTCTATTATTTGAAAAAAACTTTAGTTTTATGAACCAAAATTGGAACCGCATGTAATTGGGTAACCAAGATTAATTAACCAAAACCACAACTATCCCCCATTTTGAAATTTGAAAATTAACCAGAATTAGAACCAAACCTCCCTTGAAATAATTAGAACCCGAACCACGTCCAATTATTATAAAAATCCATAATTGAAACCAAAACTAGAATCAATCTCTAAGATTTTGAGATATTTGAAACCAAAGGTTACCTCTAAAACCTAATAACCACACAACACTGGTATAAACCAACTATTTAGTTAATAGTTACATATTTTCTTACCTATCTACCTTGTATGATATCTATTTCTTATAGACTTGGTTACCAAGGTGAAACCAAATATTAATTCAATTGAGGTTCATCCACAACTTAATAATAATAGGCATCTAATGGATGGTGTGTTGATGGGTGTGTAGCCTAGGAGGGGGTTTGGAATTATGAGGATTGATTTTTTTATTACACCTTGGTTACCTATATGCCGTTGGAAGATATAGTGTGGGTTCCAATGTGTATAGGGGCCTAGGGGTCAATCTTGAAAGCCAAATTTTTAATCTGTTGGGTTACTGGGCAAAGACTTTAATGTACATGTGTCCTTGAAAGTCAATATAGTAAGCCAATTCTTTAATGTATTCATTTATGGTGCCAATATTTAAATTTAAAATTCATGGCATGGACCTTGTGTATTTTCCTCTTTATCATCTTGAGAAATAAGTCGTGGCCCTATTACATTCAAAGAAATAATACATAATGCTTTGATGTTTTCCACCCCAAAATAAAAACCACCCACATATCATGCTACCATTACCTTTTGAAATAACCCCAAAGTCACATAGCACTTCAGAGTAAAAGGTTGTCAAAAAATTGAAAGCTCCAAAGAACTTCCCAACCAAGAAAGGTTGAAAGGCACTACATGATTGAAATATTACAACCATGGTTTGAACTAGTGTTGGGCTGGTGACTTTTGAACATATCAGCCTAGTCCTGGTATGGATTTTTTTAAAAAAAAATTTATACTAGTTAGGTACTAAAATTAAATACTTTTAAGGAACTTTTAGAGAATCTCGGGTATTGGGCTGGAGCCAAATTTTTTGCTGGTATGAAACAAATCTAAAGTAAACCCATTTTATAATCATGCCCATTTTAATCACATTCTTGTTTGTGTCACATAGTTTTTGGTAACCATCCATTTCAATTGAAACATTATTATTTACAATCATTATCACATTCATTAATAGCACAAAATATTTCTAATTTTTTTTAATAAATGTGATTATAATGGAAAAATCTAAGGAAATTATTAAAATTTTGTAAATTGTAATTTTCTTTGGCAATGTTAGCGTTGTTTTGTGTTCAAGTTGTGCAAACTAACAAGAATGAATCCAATTGAGAAAAAAAAAAAAACTTTTTAGTGTGGATAAGCAAAAGATATGTAGACTTGCCAAGAAAGCAGATTATCTTAATTAAAAATCTAGTTGACAATATATAAAAGCTAATAGTTAAAGAGTTCATATTCAATGTAAATCGTCACATTAAAATTTTAAAAAATCACAACTTTTTTGAAGTTTAATAATGCATAGTAAAACTTAGAATAACCCCTGTGAAAATTTAAACAATTGGCACTTTTATTTTAACATAAAAAAACTATTTTGTAAGGTTTTTTTTTTTTTTGCCTATAATCACAACCTTGTAAAGGTTTATATAAAATGTGACTATACACATTTAAATCACAATTCATTAATGTCACAAAAAAAGTGGTCACCAAGGGCATGATTATAAAGAGGATTTATTATATTTGATATTGAAATTGGTATAAAATTTGTACAAGGCTCCTATTACCTTAAGGCCCTACCAAGCTCTTATTGGTGTTGCCTTGGCTCATATGACATTGGAAGGGTCATTCTTACTTAACATTTATACCAGTGTTGATATTAGGGCTAATGTTCACATTTCCAAGTATTTTGCAACATTATGTTGAGTTATATACTTGTACCATAGCTATAGCTATGTTGGAGAAGTTACTTAGTGTTGGATCTTTTGGTGGTTTTATCAATCATTTAGCTTGTCATCAAACCATTCTTCTGTTTCTTTGGGTGGGCTTGGCCTCCCTTTTGTGGTTTGGATTGTTGCCCTTGCATTATTGGGGTGTTGGGCATTGATCGTTTCGGCACTTGTCATTCATTTCCAAAAAGATGGTCGCTTTATTCTTTTAAATGTTGTAACACATGTTGAGACTGACATTTCCCCCTTCCAAATGGCATTATGAGATGTTTGAACCATGTTATTGTAAGGTGTCTACTCTCATGTCCCACCCTTTGAGAGCCTAGTAATTTAGTTTTACCCCCAATTGCAAGCTTCTTTGGTGGATCACTTACACAAGCAAAAGTTTGATTCCTTTTTAATAAACGTTCCTTCGAATATTGCACAAGCACATCTTCACTCATGTGTGGGTTCAAGGGCAAGTGCTTAGTTATTAACTTGTCTTTCCACACTAGCATTTCGTTTATCATTAGCCCACTTTCTTACAACACTATGTAGCCATTTCGACTTACCACATCCCACAATTGCCAACCTTTCATGGTGTCATGTGGTCATACCATTGACGATCTAGGTACCCATTTGCTTTGGTACTTTTGTGGAAGTGAACATACATTAGCCCATGACACACTTCAAGATATTGTTGCGACACATGTTTAAAGGGAGGTTTCCTACCTTTTCCTTCACCACACCCAATAAAAAATGGATATTTTTATTACTAGGGATGACTTCCGTACTTTGATGGACATTGTCATTGTTGATTCGATTCACACAAATATGGTGTAGCGAACATCGATGACAACAACACATGTAGTGATGATGGCTACTCAAGACATGATCCTACACTGAACGAGCATTAGGTGATGACTTCATTCCTTTTATTATTGAGATGTATGGGTGTCTTCATTTTCATTTTGATTCATTTTTTTATCACTTATGCACAGACCACTATCACCTGTCATCAACAATATTCTTTAGTCCCCTCTATGTTCATTTCTCATTATCGACAATGTGTGTCTAGAACCCTATAGCATGCGTAAGCCATAACAATTGTTTAGCAGGCTGTTACATTTGGTTAAGGTTTTTCATCTTTTTGACATATCATAGTTAGTGCATTTTCATCATTAGTCGATTTGTGGTAAATGATAGTTTTTTTGTTTTAGGTCTTTTTTGTTATCAATGATTGTCATTTCATAGTCCTAGGTCCTATTTGCATGGGGTTTTATTTACCTTATTTTTTGTTGATTGTTTGTTTGTTTGTTTTTTTTTTTTAGGCTTGTGTCTACTTGTGCTCTCATTTGCCTTGTACTTTTGATGGATGGGTTCTCATCCTTGATTTTTATATACGACATTTTTTTTTCTTTATATTAAACTAACATTAATCTGATCTAATATCATGCTTTCATTTATCCATCCAAAATTACAAATTAGAGAATTTCCTATTCAATTTGTCATCAAATCTAAAAGGGGTTTGTTGCTAGTAAAAAAGAAAGGTCATCTACCAAAAGGCAAAACCTTCTACTTTAGTAAAAGATGTGAGAAAATTTGGTATATGAAGTTTAGGCATTTGCTATGCCTTCTAGAAACTACAATGCACAAACTATTAGTTTATGTAATCTTATTCCATATTACACAAAGGAAGGTTCTCAAAATGGAGATGGTGGACCCTAATAATAACCCCTGAATAAACTTGCCTGCCATGAACAATTAACAATATTTTTTTGTTGCTATTTTTTCCCAACCTTTATTTCCATATTACCTTCCCACCTAACTACTCAATTGACCTACATCTTAGCCATGCTTACAAACTAACAATTAATCCCTTATGTACCTTTTATTTTTTGGCAAAACATATATTTATTCCAAGCTAAACTGTTATCTCCTTTTAACTAAACTTTTATTTCTTAACAAAAAATGTTTTTTTTTGCTAGTTAAACTTTTATATTTTAGCATAACTCTTATTTTTCCTTGGTTAAATTTATAGTTCATGGCAAAATCCTTATCTCTTCTTGGCTAAAATTTAATTTCTTCAAAAAATCCTTATATCTTTTTGGCTAAAATTTATCTCTTGACAAAACCTATATATTTTCTTGACTAAACTTCTATCTTTTAACAAAACCTATATCTCTTATTGGCTAAATTTATATTTTTCTTGACTACACTTCTATATTTTCCTAGCTAAATTTGATCTATTGGCAAAATTTTTATCTCTAATTAGCTAAACTTCTATCTCTTGGCAAAACCTACATTTTTTTGGTTAAACTTTTATCTGTTAATGACTAAAATTTTATCTTTCTTAGCTAAACTTCTATCTCTTGGAAAAACTTACATTTTTCTAGTTAAACTTATATCTTTTCTTGGCTAAAATTTTATCTCTTGGCAAAACCATTATCTCTTCTTGACTATATTTATATCTTTTGGAAAAACCTATATCTCTTACTAGATAAACTTTTATCTTTTCTTGATTAACCTTTTATCTCTTAACAAAATTTATATCTCTTCTTGGTTAAACTTTTGTCTTTTGGTTAAATGTATTTCTCCTTTTATAATTTTGTTGCCTTTTTCTTGCTTTAAATCTTTGTTTTTGCAAAATCATGAGCTTAATTTCATTATTTTTCTTCCAATTATAAAAAAATTAAAAACTATATTGTACTTTAAAAAAGTTTTATTGACAATGAATATTTTATGTGTAACATTTGGGTATTGCTTTAAATATAAGAAATCCAACAAGGATATTATGCTTCAATTGTTGCACATAAAATATTTTATTCTACTTTTCAATAAAAAAATTCTTATCACAATGGCAAAATTATGGCTAAAGGTATTGCATACATTAGACCAATTTTGATATGATGAAACTTGAATGCCAATGGATCAAGTTTTCATCATACTCCCATGTTGAGATGGGCCATCTATTACAAAATTGAAATGCAAATAACCCAAGTCCTTGCAATTCTCATATCATTTTTGTTAATAATTACATTTAAGCCTTAGAAAGGTTGGAAGATTGCTATTGCAAATACTTTCTCATCCACCACCTAAGTTGTTAGTCTCTGAGCTACTTGGGTCATATGACATGACTGAGTGTTCACCCGTGAGTGAGGGATGGTAGGACTCCAAACTTAGTAGAGTCCAGAGTAATATGGCAGGTCTCCTTGATTATGGGAGACTGGAGTGGCAAAAGACTAGTAAGAGGCAGCATGACGAGGAGATTAAGATCCTTGAAAACTTTGACAGAGTCTAGGCGCCAGATCACGTTGTCTGTGCGCATGATGGCAAAAGAAAATAAGATGCTGCTATCAACTACCTAGTGATGGTACCGATATTTGGTAGCTTGTGTGCTTGATCAATATGGGGTCCCCTTCCTCGTCTCCCTTTCTCATTGTGTACGCTTTCCAATGGATTCTCTCAAATTAAAAATCTCTATAAGACAAACCAGGGTCAATTAATCTCTATGGCATCAAGCATTCACTGTTAATACATGGCGGGATAAGGTAAATTGAGACATTCAAGTAGCATATCCCTCTTGCAACTTCCAGACTCCTAAGTCCGTCACACACAGGTTCTGTAAATGCTTGAGGACTAGTAAGGTGTAAGGCTGCATTCAAAATTATCTTCCATCTCAAGACAACTGCCAGATTCTAACCATTCTTGGAGTGTCCTTAATCTGGAAGAATGCTTGTATAGTAAGAAAGTGTGTAGTAGAATCAGAAGGTTCAACACTGTTGTATGGTCTCTACTGCGACAGGTTAGTCTGTGAGCTACTTGGGTCGAATGAAATGACCGAGTGTTCACCCGTGAGGGATGGTAGGACTCCAAACTTAGTAGAGTTCAGAGTTATATGGCAGGTTCTCTTTGATTGTGGGAGACTGGAGTGGCAAAAGACTGCTAAGAGGCAGCCTGACCAGGAGATTAAGATCCTTGAAAACTTTGACATAGTCTAGGCTCCAGATCAGGTTGTCTGTGCACATGATGGCAAAAGAAAATAAGATGCTGCTATCGACTACATGCTGGCAGTACCGATATTTGTTAGCTTGTGTGATTCCAATGGATCAATATGGTGTCCCTGTCCTTGTCACCCTTTTCCTTTGTGTACCCTTGACGAGGAATTTTCTCAATTTTTTTATTACAAAAATGGAGAAAGAGTCAAGATACCTCGTCACCCTTTTCCTTTGTGTACCCTTTACCAGGAATTCTCTCCGTTTGTTTTATTACAAAAATGGGGAAAGAGTCAAGATACCTTGTCACCCTTTTCCTTTGTGTACCCTTTACGAGGAATTCTCTCCATTTGTTTTATTACAAAAATGGAGAAAGAGTCAAGATACTTTGTCACCCTTTTCCTTTGTGTACCCTTGACGAGGAATTCTCTCCATTTGTTTTATTAAAAAATGGAGAAAGAGTCAAGATACCAACTTGGGTTCGGGTTCACTCTGACCACCTAGTATGAGAAAAGAGGAAAGAAGCTCTTTTTGTAGGAGCTTTGTAGCAGGATTTAAAAAATCGAGAAGAGTAGAAAAAAAAATGAAAAGGGAAGAAAAGTAAAGGAGGCTTTTACGGATCTGATGTTGTGTGCGACCTCCTAATTGAATAAATAATAAGTACCCCCAGTTTATAATGGGGGTATTAGTCCAGGTTGAAAATGGTGCCAAACAATTTTGAGAATAGAAGTTTCATGCGGCCAATGGGAAGTCTCAGCCTGTACTCAAAGTGCTTTTTTTAATTTTAAACTTTGTGGGGGAGGGGAGTACCATGCCAATGGGAGTACCATTCCTTTGTTGCAGCAGGTTCCCAATGTGTTCCCCATGGGTGTTCCCAATTGCACCTTGCTTTAATCCCATATGTTTTGCCCAAAGTCCTTCCCTTCTCATCTATATAGGTGGGCCAAAGGGGGAGGCACTCCATCTATCGTCAGAATCTTCTATTTCGGGGAGCGTTCATAGTTTCAAATTTTTTGTGATGGGCTGATTGAATTCAACATAAAAAAGTTAGACTTGTGAGAGGTAAAGCTCAGGCCAAAAATGGTGATGAATTCTTTTAGGAAGAAAAATTTCATGCAGCCAATGGGAAGGCCCAAGCATGCACCTAAGGTGCCTTGCATTTTTTCCTTTAAGTTGAGAAGGGGGGGCAGGGTTTGGAGGAGGATTTTTTTCAGTACTCCTTGGTTCCCAATATGTTCCCTTTAAGTTCCCAATAAGTTCCCCAAGTTCTCAATCTAATCCCCAACATGTTCTCCATAGCACCTCAACTTTATGTCATATGCTTTGGCAAATGTTGTCCTCCTTTCACATATATAGGTGGGCCAAAGGGGAGCAACTCAAAATAAAACGTCTATTTTGGGGAGCTTCCATTCACTTTGTTTCAGTGATTGCCCAAAAACAAATTGAACTTGGGAGGCACCTCATCTAATTAATAGGAGAGGTGAATAGGAGGGGTGATATTAAGCTATGTATGTGTGTGATATTTAGTTGTCGTTGTGTGTCCTGAATTGATGGTGGCTGTTTCACGACCTGTGGGTACAGAATCCCTGGAATCCCATTGGGTAGATAATGCAATTGCAGGCGCTTTTGAAATTCACCCCTTGTCCATGTCGTAAAATTCAACTACCGATTTTCTCGACATTATCTCATTAATGTCACACGACCTATTTTTGTGTTTTGTATGTTCACAATGTGTTGCTTACTACATTCCCAAAAGCACCTCTGTTTTCATCCCATCATTGTTGTCCAAAGTTCAACTTTCATATACACACACACACACATATATATATATAGATATATAACTCGTAGAAGGGAGGGGGGACATAGGAAAGTATGAATAAATAAGTACCCCCAGTTTACAACACCTGACAATCCCTCTTACTTTTCTTCATGGAACTTAATGGTCAGGTCACATATAACGCTGCTCGATCACTATTTCCTGGAATCTAGTGATGGAGGACCATTCGCATGTGACATAAAATCAACTACTGGACTACCCAACTTGTGGTTCCTTCCCCTCCGCCCCAACCCTCCCGTCTTCCACTTAGCAGCAGACTGTGAAGCTTGAGTAAAGCCCATATACGAAGTCGTCAGAACTCAAGCTTAAGAGGTGGTTGCTGTGATTCCGGCTTTCTCCAAGCAGTAAGTCCTTGTCAACTCGTCCAATCTAGGGACGTGTCTTGGGTGCAACAATTTTTGGAACCTTCCCATCCTTACTCTGGAGCAATACCAACTTCTTATTAATGTGTTATTTTTTTTTGTTGTTGAAGAAGTTTTTATAGTTCCTGGGTATATTTCATCTATTTACAACTTACTTAAAGGCTGTAAAGTAAATTGTGAGCTCTACTTGAATTTTCATGAATTTACTTAAACCTATTTTAAACATGCAATCTTTATTTCAATTTTTAACAAAGTTCACAAAAAATGTTCACATTGATTTTTGAAATAAATAATGTTTTTAAGTTCAATATATCAAAGCCTATTAAATGATTACTTTTCATTTATATTATAAAGAACATTTGCGATCTAATTTACCATGCTTAGACCCTGGCATTTGAGTTAAAAGATTTAAATTTAAAGCTTTTATTTGTGTTTTAAATTGTTACAATGCAAGCCCTTTCACCACAAAAATCGGTCTCTTAATACAATTTGTGTTGTAGTTAAGGACAACGTGACATTATTACATTCTAAGGTAGAATCATGAAAGCCTAGAAGATTATGAAAAAAGTAATTCATTTTCCTCTTTTAGTGGTGGTTGATTTGATTAAGCAAGTTAACTTATGGTGGGGTTTAACATTTAGAGGGAGAGAATTTGCAATCTCAATATTTATGGCATGGCACTGCAAACATAAAAAATTGAATATTTCATGATCCTTGTGCAAAAAAATGTAAAATAGCCATAAACAAAGCATTAACATACTAAACTTAGAAAAGATTACTTATTTCAATGTTCAATATGAACATGTTCTTTGAATTTGCATCAATGATATTGAAGAATCACATGTTTACGTTAGATTCCCCAAAAATGAACACGTAAAATTTGTTTACTTTGCGTCATGTCCAAATAATTAGAATAGCCTTGAAGTAGATGAAATATTGAAAATTTCAACTTTTTTTATTTAAAACTTACTTATGCATTTTCAACTGTCAATGTAAAAGTAATTTTGAACACAATTTCATCAATCATTTTCATAAATATTTTTAATCTACTTGTAGTACATTAAAGTTTTTCAAACTTTGTATACAAGATACTATAAATGCAATTTAAAATGGCACAATGGTTTGGTAATCATTAAAAAAGTTTTGACTTTATTTTTTTGCATTTACGTGTAAAAATATGATTGCAACTTCAAAGGTTATTTTTATATAATTGATTATGCTTTCACCCTTGTGTAAATTTAGATTTGGGATAATGGGAGATACGTGGAAGAAGGAGAACAAAGTTTTTCAAACATGGGAGGAGATGTGGCAAAGTTTTCCATGGAGGAGGCAAAACACAATTACTGGCTACACATGATTAACAACCTACCCACAACTTGGGGTTGAAGAATTCAAGGCTCTTTTTCAACAAACTAAGAGCAAGGAATGATTAGGCATTTTTTGTGAATGGGTCCATTCACAATTGGGGTACCCAAAATAATAATAAAGCCCCTAGGCATTTCTGAAATTACTCTCTATAAATAATATTTACATGAAAAAAATTTAAATAAGAAAATTTGAATAGTCCAAGATAAGATCATTTTTGTGATGGTGGTGATTTTTCACATGTGTACATAATTGTGCATGACTATATATTTTTATTAGCATAAACACAAAAAATGTCCAAATGGGGCTTTAAAAATTCAAATAAACTTGTTTTTTTGCACGATAATTTCTTGCACATGTGACCCACATCTAAAGGTGAGTTTTTTGAACCTAATGCACATTAAAAACTACTCAAATGATTTAATAAAAATCATTCCCTTATAACCCTCTGCCTCAATTTGAAGACTTTGAAACTTTCATATGAATTCTTTTCATCAAATTGACTTAATAAATATGTAGTTGCATAAAAGGAAGCATGATTGTCTTGTTAAAAAAGTTTGAAATCAATTGTATCATTTGATGCATTCATTTTTAATTCTTTATGAAAAAACCTATAATATGGTAGGACTCCAAACTTAGTAGAGTCCAGAGTAATATGGCAAGGTCTCCTTGATTATGGGAGACTGGAGTGGCAAGAGACTGTTAAGAGGCAGCCTGACCGGGAGATTAAAACCCTTGAAAACTTTGACAGAGTCTAGGCTCCAGATCACGTCGTCTGTGCGCATGATGGCAAAACAAAATAAGATGCTGCTATCAACTATCTAGTAACGGGACCGATACTTGGTAGCGTGTGTGATTCCGATTGATCACTATGGGGTCCACCTCCTCGTTTTGCTCTTTCTTTGTGTACGTTTTCCAAGGGAATCTCTCCATTTGTTTTATTACAAAAGAAAGGAGAAAGAGTTAATCTACCAACTTGGGTGGTTCACCCTGCGACCACCTGGTATGAGAATCGACGAAAGAAGCTATATTTTATAGGAGCTTTCCAGCAGGAGCTAGAAAACCGCGAAGAGTAGAAACAAAAATGAAAAGGAAAAAGAACGTAAAAGACGCTTTTACAAATCTGATATTGTGTGTAACTTCGTAATTGAATAAATAATAAGTACCCCCAGTTTATAATGGGGGTATTAGTGAAGGTTGAAAATGGTGACAAACAGTTTTGCGAATAGAAGTTTCATGCAGCCAATGGGAAGGCTCAGCCTGCACTCAAAGTGCCTTGTTTTTTCCTTTTAAGTTTTGGGGGGGGGGGGGAGAGTGCAAGAGGAGGATTTTTTCATTTTTCCTTTGTTCCCAATGTGTTCCTCAAGGGTGTTCCCAATCGCACCTTGCTTTAATCCCATATGTTTTGCCCGAAGTCCTTCCCTTCTCACCTATATAGGTGGGCCAAAGGGGGAGGCACTTCATAGAATCTTCTATTTTGGGGAGCCTTCATAGTTTCAGTTTTTTTTGCCATGGGCCAATCAAATTCAACAAAAAAATGTTGGACTTGTGAGAGGTATAGTTTAGGCCAAAAATGGTGATGAACACTTTTGGGAAGAGAAATTTCATGCAACCAATGTGAAGGCCCAAGCACGCACTCAAGGTGCCTTGCATTTTTTCCTTTTTAGTTAAGGGGGGGAGGGGGGGTTTGGAGGAGGATTTGTTACAGAATTCCCTGGTTCCCACTATGTTCCCCTTAAGTTCCCATCAGGTTCTCACTATGTTCGCCAAGTTTTCAATGTATTCCCCAACATGTTCTCCATATACCTCACCTTGAACCCATATGCTTTGGCAAATGTTGCACCCATTTCACATATATAGGTGAGCCAAATGGCAGCAATTCAATGTAAAACCTATTTTGGGGGACCTTCCATGACTTCACTTTTTTTGAGTGATCAGCCCAAAAACAAATTGAACTTGGGTGGCGCCTCATCTAATTAATAGAGAGGTGAAGAGGAGGGGTGAAAGCACTTCCATAGCTCTGTGTGTGTGTGATATTTGGCTGGCGTTGTGTGTCCTGAATTGATGGTGGTAGTTTCACGAGCTCTGGGTACAGAATCGCTGGAATCCCATTGGGTAGATACGGCAACTGCAGGCGCTTTTGATCTTTGCCCGTTGTCCGTGTCGTAAAATTCAACAACCGATTTTCTCGCCATTATAACTCATTAATGTCACACTGACGGACAATTGCAAGTTAGCCTATTTTTATGTTTTGTATGTTCTCAATGTGTTCCTTACGACGTTCCCAAAAGCACCTCCGTTTTCATCCCATCATTGTTGTCCAAACTTCAACTTTCATATATATATATAACTAGGAGAAGGGAGGGGGGCATAGGAAAGCATGACAAAGGATGCTTCCATTTTGGGGAACGCTTCTATGTTTGGGAGTGTCCCATCTTTGAAAATATTGGTGATGGCAAATCAAATGACTCCTTCTGTAAAAAAACAAAGAAGAAGAAAAGAAACTAATTGTGCACCCCTCGCTAATTTGTGGAAGTATGAATAAATAAGTACCCCTAGTTTAAAACACCTGACAATCTCTCTTACTTTTCTGGATGGAACTCAGGGTCAGGTCACATGTAACCTGCTCAATCACTATTTTATGGAATCTAGTGATCGAGGACCATTGTTGAGCTAGAGAGGTCGATCTTTCTTATGCTCAGATGGACAACACGGACTGAGAAGATTCAGCAACTCTGTAGTGAACTCAAACTTTCTTAAACTTTGGGTGCATAGTTTGAACACAAGCTCTCTTCCACTTAGAAGCAGCTTGTGAAGCTTAACTAAGGCGTATATACTAAGTCCTCAGAACTCAAGCTTAAGTGGTGGTTGTTGTGATTCTGGCTTTCTTCAAGCAGTAGGTCCTTGTCGACTCGTCCAATCTAGGTAGGCGTCTTGGGTGCAACAACTTTTGGAACCTACACATCCTTACTCTGGAGAAATACCGACTTCTTCTTTACTAATGTGTTATTTTCCTTTGCTGAAGAAGCTTTTATAGCTCCTGGGTGCCTGTAAAAACCTGGACGCTTCTCTTGTTCGTGTTACAGACGTCAACGATTTTCCTTCCCTAGGTATGATGTTCTATCTTTTGTTCAAGGATCTGCTTGGTTTTACCTGCTCATTAAATCACATCTATTTATAGTCTCGTCGTTTGAAGAGTGTACAACTTCTTTTCTTTATCTTTTTCTTTTTATGCACAACAGCAGACCCTGAGAACCTGTTGGCACCCCCCAAGTCAGGCGCGTTGGCAGAGGGCCAACATGAGTTTTCACCTCCACAGCATAATTGGGTTTGAACCCAGGACCTTTTGTAGGTCCCAGAAGGGACTATGCC
>Ga0116231_10000487_pt1 | contig 69338 bp, 55 predicted proteins | sample S1TSphgellanicum_2_FD_89695 | JGI IMG/M metagenome (GOLD analysis project Ga0116231, IMG submission 89695) | Host-associated microbial communities from peat moss isolated from Minnesota, USA - S1T2_Fd - Sphagnum magellanicum MG | ecosystem: Host-associated > Plants > Peat moss > Unclassified...
AAACTAAAATCTGTACAAATACCCACAAACTCAACAAACAGAAAAGGACTAAGAACACCCCACCCCCCCCGCCCAAGATGTTGATATGTATATCAGCAACAAACCTAACATATATTTTCCACAATGCCTAAAGACATACAAGAACATATGCATGCACTCAATACGTAGCATGGTAATGCTTTGGTAGTTTTGGCGGTCCTTTGGCAACACCCAGAAGCTCAGCATAATGATGAACAAATTAATTATTTGGAAAATCTTGTTCCACATATTAATGTTCCAGTAGAATTCAATCAAGACACGTCAGAATCTACACGAAAACATCGCAATCGCCTATAGAGAGAACGGCATGCCAGGTAACATACAAAGTTAGTCGGGCCATCTAAAACGCCACAAGAGCGAAGTAATCGTCTATGTCGAGAACGGTGAACCGTATAGCAAACGACAACACGTGCATAGCCTTCTCTTGACAATGATGCATTGCAATTATTTGGAGACAAAGACGCATCAACCTTAGGACAATGGGATTGTGGAGAAATGGACATAATTTGTGGATTCTATAACGCGAAAATGTGGATCAAAGAATGATTAGCAAAGTCGAGCAACAACAACCCACAATTTTCTTTGTGTTGTGAAAATGGCAAAGTTCTATTATCGAGTCTTCTTACAACACCACAAGAGTTGGAAGTTCTTTTAACTAGCAAAGAGAAAAATGTCGTCAAATTTCAGGATCAGATTCACATTTACAATTCAATGTTGGCATTCACTTTGCTCGGTGCTAAAGTTGATGAGTCGGTAACAAGAAGCACTGGACCGTACTCCTTTCGCATTTAAGGTGAGCTTTATCACAAAATCGGATCCATGTGGCTTGGTGAAGGACAACGTCCACAGTTTGCATAGTTGTACATTCATGATACGAAGAGCGAACGTTAAAACCGCCATGCCATTATGCCATCGCTTGATCCAACGACGTTAGATCGGTTATTGACCATGATGTACAATATCAATCCCTATGTTGAAGTGTTTAAAATGGCAAGGGATATGACGGCAACAGAAGGTGTTCCCACAGATCTAAAATTAAGTCTCATTGCCTCTCGAACAAAAGATGCCCACCAATATAATGTGCCAACGGCCAATGAAATCATTACATTGATGGTAGGAGATGGTTTTGAGGTTATAAACATGCGTGACGTCATTGTTGCTAAGCAAGCTAGCCCATATGCCCGAACTACATGTGGGATACATGGCTCTACATTATCCGTTGTTATTTCCTTACGGTGAGGATGGATGACATCCGAATATTCCACTCAATGGTGTTGTTGCTGATGCAAATTTGGATGAAGACCATGTGGAAGAATCTGAGCATTAAAAAAAACATCGCAATGTGACAATGGTCGAATTTTACGATTATCGACTTCAACATCGAAACACTAATGGCATTGCGTTATTTCGGGATGACTGATTGAGGCATCAATACATTGTGGATGCTTATGCGGTTATTGAACAAAACCACTTGAAGTATTTGCGCCTGAATAAACTTTTTTTTGTGCAGATTTTTATCAAGGCCTTCAGGACGCCATCGCTACAGGTGAGAATAGCATTACTGCCATCAAATAAAATATCATTTTACCATCTTCTTTCACAACAGGTCCACATCACATGGTTCAAAATTATCAAGATGCCATGGCAATTTGCAGATGGGCTCGCTGCCCATATGTGTTTGTTACATTCACTTACAATCCCCAATGGCTTGAGATCAAAAGAGCGTTATTGTTCGGACAGCAACCTCAGGATCGACCGGATTTGGTAACTTGAGTGTTCAAAATTAAGCTGAAGGAATTGATCAATGACATTCACAAGAAGCATATTTTGGAACGCACGATTGCGAGAATCTATGTCATTGAATTTCAAAAATGTGGGCTGCCGCAAGCACACATTCTCATTTTCTTTGCTAAAAATTATAAACCACACACGGTCAAGGATGTAAACCGCATGATCAATGCTGAACTTCCGAATCCAAAAACAAATAGGTTGGCCCACGAGATGGTTGCCAGATGCATGATGCATGTCCATGTGGAGCTGTGTTTCCAAATGCCCCATGCATGGAAGAAGGCAAATGCAAAAAAAATATCCACGCAAGTTATAATATGAGATGGTGACGGATGTAAACATATATTCTATTTATCGATGCAGAGATATGGGGTGCACACTTTTGGGTCATGGCATTGAATTGGACAATCATTGGGTGGTATCACATAATGTCTATTTGTTGACCAAATATGATGCACACATCAACGTTGAAGTTTGCAACAACAATCGTGTAGTCAAGTATCTGTTCAAGTATGTTTATAAAGGACATGATCGTGCAACTGTTGAAATCTCACACTAAAACGACAATGCTACCAAAAGGAATGTGGTTGAAGCTGATGAAATTTTAAAAAATCTCGACTATCGTTATGTATCTACATCAAAAGCAACATGGCGCATCTTCAAGTTTGATATGCATGAGCAGTTTCCTGCCATTGAGCATTTGCAATACCATTTGCTTAATCAACAAATGGTGTTGTTCGATGATGACGATGATGTGCAAAAAGTGGTAACACGATTAGCCATTTCTAGAATGATGTTGACGGAATGGTTCAAAACAAACCAAGAATCGGAAGTTGCATGAAGCCCATTAATTCCCTTAGTAATGGGTGTGGAATCGGAAGTTGAAGCGATGGTCAATGCGCAAGAGAGGTTTTGCCATTGTTTGCATGTATTATGCACACCCAACATCGAATGAACGTTATTATTTGCGAATGCTACTGAACTGCGTCAAAGGTGCCACATCCTATGAACATTTGTGGACAATGGATGGCACAGAGCATGACACATTCAAAGATGCATGCATTGCAATGGGTTTGCTTGCAAACGACAATGAATGGCATCAAGCCTTGGAAGAAGTCGGTCTTTGGGCCTCAGGACAATTATTGTGTGATAAGTTTGCCTCCATGCTGATGTTTTGTGAGGTGACGAATCCCAGACAGTTATGGGATACACATTGGGAGTCTTTGAGCGATGACATTGAAGCAATGACACATCATGAACGTGATGATCCAACTATTACCCTTTCTGAGGATGCGCTAAAGGATCGTGCATTATATAAAATCGATTAGTTTCTCATTCGTAACGGACATCGCCTAGAAGATTTTCTAACGCTTCCCAAGTCTAATTACGTCCCTTCTGTTCATGGAGGAAACCGATTGGTCCAAGAAGAACTGGCTTATGGTCAGCATTTATTGACCACAGATGCAGAAAATGTAGAAGATAGGTTCAATGATGATCAACATAGAGCATACAAAACTATTTTGAATGCCATAACAAACAAAGAGGGCAAATTGTTCTTTGTGTATGGCAGTGGTGGAACTGGCAAAACATTTGTTTGGACAATGCTTTTGTCTCGTCTACGAGGGCAAGGCAAAATTGTGCTTGTAGTTGCCTCATCAAGAATTGCATCTTTGCTTCTTTTGGGCGGTAGAACCACCCATTCAAGATTTAAGATTCCAATTGATCTTACTACTATATTTGTTAGGGATTTAGGGTATTCATTGCAACATTGGGATCAGTCTTCCATTGGAAAGTTCTTGCTTAGCTGGAGCTTAAATTTAGCCAAAGAAAGGAAATCACTCACTCAATGATGTGCCCTCATAGAGATTTCTAAAAGTGATTTCAAGGTCTACTTGGACTTGATCTCTGAGCCATATAGTCGTTTTGCAAATGTAAGAGAACATGCAAACTGAAAACAAAACAATGAAAATAATACAGTGGTAGCAGCAGATCTAGAAGACATCCTTAACTATATCAAAGAGATTCAAGTAACCTTTTTCTTCTTTAGGTCAAAATTTGTCCCTTAGCGGTTTGGAAGATGACTACCTTGGATGTGATGACTCTCAAATTTCTAGCCGTGTTCTTTCTCTTTTGTCATGGGGGGACTCCTTATTCCCATATTGCTGCTTCTATTGACCTCTGTATTGACCATATAAACTTGGAATACCTTGTAACTAATAACACCTGTAGTAACTTAGCTTTTTCTTTCACACATCATTGCACCACTAGCACCAACAACAATAGCCACAAGAACAATATCTTGCACTTGAGAAGCTCTATCAAGTGCAATCTGTAGGTCTAGGGGGCATGGAGGTTAATGAAAGCAGCAAAATCACAGACAACCATCCTCTGGAACAATCCACTCAGTTGTAGCATGTTGGTGGGACAACCTCAAGTAACTTTCTTTCATCTTTCGATGGGTTGGGGTTGGATGCTGCAAACTCCATGTTGGAATTTTTCCAATCAAACAATGAGTTAGAAGGAATTCCAAGTTGTGGAGTGTCCAGAAATGCTCATCAAATCTCAAAGGCCACCAGTGATTTGGTGCACACACCAAGCTTGCAGGTGCATCATCATCAACACCATTTCCATGAGGTGCGTGCTAGCGTGCCTATCATCACCCCAGTAGGTCCCAAGTACAACACTTTCCTTGAATCGCTGTGGACCCATAGCACCCCTCTTCAGACTGGTCCCATTCCATCTCACATCTACTCTATTCCCTTCACACAACCCTTTAACATATTATACACTTTTGATGCACAACAAAATGAGGAGGTCATTTTTATTTATGCACGAAAGAGGAACACAAATTTGTTTCACAATTAGCACAAAGTTCACAAACCATAGGCAAAATAGAAAGCAAAAAAGTTCCAACTTACTGTTGTTTTCTTTCAGCTTGACGATTCGCACCCAAAGCTTTCTTTCATCTTGTGAAACTCCAAATGTCCAACCCATTGTACTTTCAAAACTCCCCCGTGCCCCCCAAAACCATATTTTCAGGAGCCCAAAACCAGATGAAAAAAGAGGAAATCACACCCACATGAGAGTCACAAATTGGGTGATTCGATTTGTCCCTTGGGATGTCAGATCTAAAAGAAGAAAACAAAAACAAAAAAAACCCCAAAAAAGAATTTCAAAAAGAGGGGTAATGCAGTAAGTGTGGAGTGTTTTATGGGTTTGTTCTCACCATGCTGGCTTGCTTGCCAGAAGCAAAACCGGTATCCATTTGTAAATAAATCCATACCTAATCATCTAATCGCTTCCTTTTCTTTTTGCTCGAGGACTCATGATTATCTCGACCTACTGCTGCTGCACCGACACCTCCAGCTGCTGCTACCACAAGTGGTAGTTCTTCGTAGTCATCCTCGAAAGAATTTGTGTGTCACACCATTTGCACTAAGTTTCACTATCCTTTTTGCTATTGTCCTCTGAGTTGTTGCAATCCTACTTACCGGAGTTCCATCAACTAAACCAAGCGCAGCAGCCGAAGCTGCATGAATGCCGCCTCTGGTGGTTCCCATCAACAACACAAGAGCTGTTGCAACATTTCATGAAGGGAAGATCCCACTCATGGCAGTTCCTCAATTTCCAACCTTAGTTCGCCCAACTTCAAAACAGATGCAGTTATACACAACTCATTAGGATACGCTTCTATAGTGTGGCAAATCATCCGAAACTTTGCCAAACTAGGCAAATCAAGTTTGACAACCCCAGCCTTTGTCAAGAGTCTAGGAATATTCAACACAACCTCTTTCAAAACTCCAAGCCACTTTCCGTCCTCACCCAACCTGAGGTATGGTATATTGAGCTCCACTTTGTTCAAGGGACTGTTCCCCTTCAGCAATATCGAAAGGTCATTGTGTCAAGCAAATGTCAATGAACATAACTGCATCATTACACAACACCCCCCTCTACTCCAATGTCTTTGCTTCTTCGGCATGCCTTGTGGGGATGGGAGGAGAAATCCGAGTATAATCTAAACATAATAGGAGAGATCTGGGTATAATCCGCGTATAATCCGAACATGATAGGATAGATCCGGGTATAATCCGAGTATTTCACCCCAAGGATGGGAGGAGAAATCCGAGTATAATCCAGGCATAATAGGAGATATTCGGGTATAATCCAGGTATTTCACCCCATGCCACTAGGATATCTTCTCCCAGGTATCTTCTCAGCTTGCCTTTATTTTAGGGTATCATTTGAGGTAATTTTAGGGTATGAAAATAGAATAAACATGCCCTCCACTGAACATCACCTAGTAATCGAATGGTCACATGAACACCCATCATTTAAAACAATTCTCATGACTGAATAGATGGATGAAATGATGCTTCACATCCCGACATCCTTTATTATATGTAATAAGTGGTCATATTATGCATTCAACACTTGGTGGATAAACTGATAAAACAACCCAAATTGGTAAGATTGTGCAATATTAATAGTGCCTTCCTCATCTAGTGAAGCCCAATCAAATCAACTAATAGTTGAACGGTGAGTGAATTATAACAATTAAGGATGGAATAAAGTTGTCTAACAATGAAATAGACAACTATTTTACCCTTATTCATATGATACTTTATGCTAAGAATAATGGAAATCTTAACCATATCTAAAAAGTTTGGTTGCTATGTGGGGACACTTTAGCAATTAAGAGGGAATAATGTTAGTAAAAGGATATAAAATATTAAGCATATAAGCGAGTCAACATGATTAGAGAACATGTGTAGACAAGTTGAGATGATAAAATAGGAAAAACAATATGACAAAGTAGGCAAATCAATATGGTAGCATATTGTTATGACAACATAGTGTAGTCAATTTGTGACCAGTCAATTTGCCAAATAGTTAGGCAGTTATAATTGTTTTGTAGGGAGTTTTAAATTCAATTTGACTAACTTGAAGGGGGTTTTGATGGTGATTATCTGTATGTTTATACTAATCTATTAGGGAAATATAGTAAGCATAGGAATTATCAGAGGAAGGAAAGGGAAAGACATTATAGAGCTTCATGGTTTTATGAAATGGGAAAAATGTTAGTTTTTCAATTTTGTTGTGTTTAATACATTATATTTGGATTTTATTGAATTAATCTCCAAAATTAGAATGAATTGAAAGTCGTCTTAGTTAGTTAGTTTAAATGGTATTCATTCTAATGGAGTAGGACAAGGACCCACTAATGACAGATTTATAATCAAATCATTTATGGAATATCAATTTTAACACTTGCAAATTATATCATTAACAATGTTATTACCCTAATCTTGAATGACTTTAACATCTTTAAGGCTTAAGCCAAGGTTGGCCTAACAACACAAAATAAATATGATTAATAACACTATTTGGTAATAATTGTTACAATTAGAAAAACTGGAATTCCTTATTTCAAACAAATTATGTTTCTAATCATACCCAAAGGTTTTGTCATTGTGTAGTTAGTTATAAGGTGTAGTAGGTTTAGATTTGGACAACCTTAATTAAGGTTTCAAATCTTTTGAAATGATGTTGACTCCTAACCCTCCATTAATCAGAACATGTTCCACAATATTTCTACCAATTTGTATTGGTATAACATCCATGTGATTGTCTACTATTATTATTCTAATTAAAACATGATGGATTATAGTTGTAATGGTGATAGGTTTTGTGTTAGAAATAACTAGAACATCTAAACTTTGGGTTGATATTACTAACATAAAAAAATCGTAAGATTGGGAAATATTTTGATCAATTGTTTTAAACTTATGGTATATTTAGTGTTCATAATTTATTTACTAATATCAATGAGTATATCTTCCACAATCTAAACTATTTTAGACCTATATATTAATTGATTGATTCTTTGGTGTATCGATAGAATGGGTGGTGAAACAATTGTAATTTGGAAACCTAAACCAACTCACACTAATTGGTTTTGTATTAATTGTCTTTGATCCACCATTTTCAACATTTGATTGCATCAGTTGCATGGTTGTTATGAAATCATTTTGTAATTCTCTTCTTCAAGTTGCTAGTCAACAACATTTTTAGCCTTTTTTGGTTTTTGATCCTTGAAAGATTGTTGCTTTGGTACAAATTTGCTTCAAGTTGTAATCATAATAACCACGTTTACTACAACATTGGGTGATATAGGTTTTTCAATACTTGTATTCTTAGTTTGGCTCTTGAGCATTGCATAAATTTCATATTTGTGTGGACAATCATGAGTACAATGCTCTTGATTTCAAATGACAAAAGGCAATTTGAGTGGTGGTCGTGGTGGTTTATTTGGTGGTGGAAGAACCACAATTGCTACAACCATTGATCTAGCCTTAGCTTCATTTATGGGTTCTCATACACAACAATAATATGTTGTATGTTTAGTTTGATTACATCGAATATAAATGTGATTAATTCGTCCTCCTACTATTGCTCCTATGATGGTTTCATTATTTGCTCCTCCTTTTGCAAAATAAAATAAATATCCTGTAGGTTCACTTTATTCACAAATCAACATTGCTTCTTTGTGTTCAATTAATGTGTATCATTTCATACCAACAATAGATAATTGTAAATATGAAAACAATCCAATTCTAAGTATTATAGTAAGGTAATATCAATAATTTTAATTTGTAATTGATTTGCTATTTATGCAAAATTCTCTTATAATGCTCCTCCATTTGTTCATTATCATTATGCTTCAAGCTTTGCAACTTCAAATAAAATTGTTCATCTATTATTCCTTGTGATATCTTTTACAAAAAACTTACTATTCATATAAAACAATACATTTTGAGTGATCTTTCATAAAATTCACTCCCCATTGAGAAATAATATTTTGGAACAAATTAACAATGCACGATAGTCATCAATTTCATCATCAATAATAATGATGCACTAAAAAACTTCAATATGAACATTAAGATCAATGTCCTTTTTATACAACATGTAGAGAAATACTTTTCTAATCTCCTTCTTTTAACCTTTTCTTCCACCCATTGATGTTGCAATATGGAATACCATAGAGGAAAATATGGATTCCACCTTGGTTTCAACCATACAAATGTTCCATAATAGCAAGCCTATTCATTTATATTAATCCTTGAAAATATTGAGGTATTGTTGGATGATCAGAAAGGTCTCCGCCTCTTAAACTTCCTCCTCCGCTACCTCCTTTAGGTTGGCGTTGGTTTTGAAAAATAGGTGGTTGTTCCAAACTAATAGATTTTCAATTAATACACTTTAGTACAATTGATGTTGACATCGTTGGTAAAATTGATGCAATACTAAAAATTGGAAAGTATGAAGTATACATCATATTATACCAAAAAGATTGTGGAATCATTGATACAAACCCTCCCATATTCACAATTAATGGTATGAATGCTTGCACCATCTGCATTAGTGGGGTTAACCAAGTAGTGGGTGTATGTAGTTCACATGTTTGTATACAATTGATGGCCTTTGTTCCATCTAAGGAATGGAAATCAGTACAACATTAGATGCAATATGTTTGATCTATTCATAAGGTGCCATATGTCACAATCCATTATGTTGTGTTGGTAATGGAAAAACTTCTTGTTGTGTTGCAAAAAATTATTCAAAATTGGTATGTCGAAAATGATCATCAATGTAAAGACAATCCTTAAACACATCCTATTTGATGACAACAACGACAATTGCATAAGTCAAATTCAATCTCAATGTGATAATGCAAAAATATTTTTTTTAACAACGAATTTGATTTACCATTGGTTTAGTTATTAAAAACAATAGGTTGTGCTTTTACTATTTTTGGTTTTGCATTTTGCATAAACATTGATAATCTTATCAAACCTTGATTAGTTCGAACAATCATTAAATTTTGTGCTTCCAAAATTGTTTGTTGAACAAAGGTTTGCCAAATTGGTGGCCCTTCTTCTTGTTTTAATCATTGTTGCTAATGCATTAGTGATGAGGATTGCCATGTTTATCCTTATGAAACCCATATTAGATTCCCAATTATTAAATTGGGTTTAGATTATTTAACTTCAATTCGATTGGTCTTAATTTCCAAATGGTTATATTAAGCATTTTTACTCTCTTATATTATATTTATTAGATCTTCAATCACCCTTGTGTAAATAAGGTGCTTATAGTTGACTATGTGAATACATTAAAAATATATGTAAAATATATTTTAAAATAACATTATTTCATAGCAAACTAAAAAATATTTTAAAATTTCAAATGCTTCCTAAAATATATTAACAATGACCTCCATAGGGAACCAAGGTGTTCATTTAATTTGTGGATTCACAAGAGGATTTTCATGTTGTAATCTAATTTAAGGGGACCTTAACTTCAAATAGGTGGTAGTTTGAATGAAGTGTGCCATTTAAAATGTTTTGTTTCATTTGTTTTATGTGTGTGTGGACAACAATGGTTGCAGGTGTCAACATAATGAACATGCATCAAACATTCCAACAAACCTATTTGATGGGATTCAATGATAAGGAATTCCCACCTTTCACATATTGAAAAAACTTCATCATGATCTAGGAACATTCTTGGATGAAACTTGGGGAAGTCCATATGGAATATATGAACCTTTTGATAATTAATGATTTTTCATTTGAAAAATGAAAATGGCACGTGGGGAAAAAATAATTTATTGATGAAATCCTTGCAATGTCTATTCTTGAACTATTTATCACACAACAATTCAATTAACATTCAAAATGGATTTATGTGTTCAAATAATGAACTTTTTCATTTTTATGTGTTCAAGAACTAACCATAAAACATATATAATTTTTTTTCATAAAAGCCAATATTGATTCTTTAAATTTTTGGAAATATTAAAATTGATTTTTAAAAAAATTCAAAGAATTGCACAACATTGATTAAAACCTATTATGGTTAATTCAAAAATTATGTAAAATCTTTTATAATTTTCAATTCATAATTAATTAATGTGACTTGTGCCACTGATTCAAATGTGAATTCATTACCCAACTAATTTCTCCTTCCAAAACCAAAATTTGTAATATAATTGAATTTCCAATGCCAAAAGTTACCCAAAGTTCAATATTTCTCAGAATTTAGGTTTTAAAATTTCCAAATCACATTCATTAAATCCTATTCACTAAGGACTTTCCAAGACCAAGAGTACACCCAAATTCTTCTATAATTCTTAGTTTTGACTAAAATGAAAATTTCAATTAAAAATGTTCAATATGTAATAACTTTTCCACCAAATGTCAAAAAATTATGAAACCAACTTGATGCACCCCTAACTCATTGAAGGCTTTCCAATGATACTAATATAGCATAGCAAATGCCTCTATGGTTTGGGAGATTTCAACATGCCAAACAAAAGAAACAAACTTTTTCTTTTATAGATAAATACTTTGTTGATTTAATGGATTTGTAACAAGGAAATGAAAAGGAGTTTGGTACGAGTTCTTTTTTCAATTTCTTCACATTTAATAATGCCATTATTCACTAACTAAGATATGATATTTGAAATAATTTGCTATGTGAACCTTAAAATTAACATTAAATCCATCAGGATGATAAATAATTTAAAATTGAAATAAAATTTGTTGGACAATGAATTAAATTTGATGTGAAAAAAGGTCATGAACATGATTGATATTACTTTCACTTTTCATGATTTTTGCATTATTATTCTTGAATGCCTTTGATCATTCTTATAAGGAAAAATGTACTTGGATTTATGGGAAAAACTGAACATTTGATTTGTGATGTTCTCAATGAAATTTGAGTATGGTTTTGGATTTTGTGCTATTTTTCACAACCTATGTTGTTTTCACCATAATACAATTGTTACCCCTGCAAAGTTTAATGTGCTTGGCACAATGTCTTTCGAAAAAACAATTGTGATGTAGTTGAGGTGACAATCATCCAAAAGCCAATTTAGCCAAATTTGGTTATTAAAAATTATGAGAGAAAACATTCGAATAAACTTTTTTTTTTTTTTATTACCTCCTTGAACCATGTATAGAAATCTGGAGACTTCAATGCATTTCATATGGCTTTTGTGAGAAAAAAAATGGTCCAATTCCTTTTGAATTAAGCTTATTGGTTTATTGGTAAAGTCACAAATTGTTGGAGAAATCAAAATGTCTGAAGATTGGCGAAAGACCTGAAAGTCTGAAGGGTTCTGGTGTCAACTCCTTTTGCATTCAAAATGATAAAACCAATACCAAAAGAGCTGTGAATATGGTCAAATAAGGTGCTTAAGTAGGTAGAATGTTTTCTTTGAACAGAAACACAAAAAGGGAAAAAAGCTATTTCTTTTTCAGACCTCGGAAAAGTCACGAAGTTGAAAAGAATGGTTTTATTAAAATTTAAATTCAAGACATATACTCCAAAGGTCTAAAGAGTTCTGATCTCATCTCCTTCCATTCCAAAAGATAAAACCAATACCAAGAGAGATGTGAATATGGTTAAATAGGTGGTCTATGTAGGTAAATATATTTTTTTTTGTTGGAAATAAGAAAGGTGGAACCTTTTCTTTTAAGTTTAGTGTAAGGTCCTAGGAGTGAGGCATTCCTTGAATAAGAGCCCACTGCAGGGGGAGAGTTGAGCTCAGGCCCCATTTTCGTCCTACTCTGACAAGCTTACCCATCAAAACCGATGCCACTATTTTATATTAAAAAGGGCTTGACAAAGAAATCAAGGAATTTCTAACTATAGTTTACAAATGACATTTTATTCAAAATTTACTGGTAAAATACATTTTACATTGAAACGAACAAATTTTCCAAATTTTCTCATAAACAAGTTTGCGAAATTTAGAAATGCACCAGAAGAAAAGACATTATTCCTTAAACAGAAATGCTGAAGGAGAATAAAGAACTATTTTTTCAAATAAAAGCCCCAAAGCTTTAAACTTAAATTTTTTGAAGTTTTGTATTGTGTAAGGGTCGCTACACACTAGGAAATAATGGCAGCTGGACCATGAACATCAGAATAGTACGGCTTTCAAATAGGTAGTGTGAAACTAAGTTTGGATGTTTGGACCTATAAAACATGAGCATGGTACATTCTTTTGTTGGAGTCAGTGCAACTACCAAATCATGAAATTAGTCTTTTGTTAGATTTGGAATTGAAATCAAAGTTGTGAAAAGACATTTTCAAACACAGGGTTATGTTCTTTCATTAATCAAGTTGGTTTTTAAAAAATTGATAAGTAGGCTGAACTTTACAGTTATATATTAATTTAAATTATTTTTTGAACTCCATATCTATATAGACCCATGTTTTAATGAGTTGTAAACCTATGTACAATGTATAATCTCTAAAATTGGGGAGTGTGTACACGGAATAAGACTCAATTTTCGAACTGGGCCTAGTGATTTTTGAATTTGAAAAAAAGTGCTACAAGCAAAAACTAAGCTTTAGGAATTGGAAGAACTGGGCTCAAACCAATGTGGTGTGGTTATTAGAATTTGGTATATATACTTTTCAATTATCAACCCAAGTTTATACCCACCAATCCAATAGGGGTGAAATTTTTTTAAATCGATTTTGGTACAGAACCTTCGTTCTCAATTTCTTTGAAAAATTCAAAATTTGCCTTAGTAACTGTCAATTCTTTCGTGACAACTATCATTCTGTCATGCCAACTATCAAATTCTTTGATGTTTATGAAATATTCAAAGCTGATGATTCTCTGATTCTGATTTTTCTCAAAAAACTGAAACCTATGGTTTTTAAATTCTGAAAATCTAAAAGAATTGAATTTGTTGGTTATTTCAAAATCAAATAACTGCAGAACACTGGCTCAAACCTCCCCCTGGAGAAGGTCCAAATATTAAAATGTCAATATGGGGAGTGAAGGTTCTTTTTAAAAGGGATGAACCACAACACTAATATTCATGTGTATGAAGAACATATTTCCTTGGTATGACCTCTGGCTGGTACTAGTATAAGATTGGCATTGCCTAGATCATACCCAACTGACATGGTCTTCAATACTAATATTCATACCAATATTGTATCTAGGCTGTAATCTGTGTGTGCTGTTCAACACATGTAAACATGAGCAAAAGTTCAAATAGTAAAACCTTGTATAAAATCAAGGAGGGGAACCCATCTATCAAAAGTTCAAAGCAAATGAGAGCATGAATAGACACAACCCAAAAGAAAAAAAACGAAAGCCAACAATTAATGAAACATAAAAAAAAGAAAACCCTATGCAAATATAACCCAAGGTTGCGAAACGACAATCAATGATAATAAAGAAGACCTAAGACAAAAAAGTTGTTGTTTGTCACAAATCAACGAGTGACGAAGGTGCATTAGCTATGATGTGTGGAAGAGTCGAAGAACCTCAACCAAATGTAGTAGCTTGCCAAAGAATCGTTATGGCTTATGCACATTGCAGGGCTATGAACACACATTGTCGATAGCAGGAAATGAGCATCAAGGGGATTAAAAAAGATCGTTGATGACGTGCGATAATGGTTTGTACACAAGTGATCAAGAATGAATCAAAATGAGAATGAAGACATCATATAGCATAGGGGAATGAAGTCATTGCTTGGTGCTTGTTCGATGTAGGATCGTGTTTTCTCCTAAACAACAATCGTCATTGCATGTGTTGTTGTCAATGCTTGTTGCATTATATTTGTGCGAGTCAACAATAAGAATGTCCATCAAAGTACGGACGCCATCTTTGACAATAAGAATATCCACTCATCATCAAATGTGGCGAGAAAAAAGTTGGGAGACCTCCCTCTAAACATGGGTTTCACTTTCCAAAGTAATAATGTAACAATATCTTGAAATGTGTTGTGAATTGATGTACACTCACTCCTACATGGGCATCGAAACAAATGGGTATCTAAATTGTCAATGGTATGATCACATTGACGCCATAAAAAGTGCACAACTATAGAATGTGACAAGCCCAGACGAAAATGTAGTGCTATAAGAAAGTGGGCTGATGATAAACAAAATGCTAGTGTGGTAGGGGATGTGAGTGAAGACATTGTAAATGTTTAAAGAATTTAATTTAAATGTCAATCTTTTTCCTATTCGAAAAGCAATAGGTAAAACTTGAGGCCATGAGCTTTACTGAAATAAGGGCTTGCGCGAGGCACGCCCAACTAAGCGGTGGGCCCAACTTTGGTAAAGCTTGTGACCCAGGGATTTACCCGAGTGATCATTTTTAATTGTTTCCATGATACCCAAATAGTCTTTAGGTTTCACAAAGAAAAAGGAAAAAATGGAGGACATCTCAAAAATTGGAATGCCTGCCAATATACTTCAGAAATCCCTTCAAGGTTTTACATGCAGGATGAAGCACTAGGTTGCGTGAGCTTTCCTGAGTGGAGAGCACTGGGTGAATTTTTAGTTTAATTTTTTTTCCCGGTGATACCTGGTCAGCTATCACAGGAATATAAACAAAAGGGGGTGTTTCAGAAAATGAAACGCCCACACCCGTCTTGGAGGAAAAATTCCGCACAGTGCTTTATGGTAGGAAAAAAAAGTGACACCGAGAGAGATGTGAAGACCTATCGAAGAATGGTTGGTCGGAGAGGCCTGCTTGGGGGTGGGCCGGGGGCGGGGGGGGGAGGTTACCTTGAAGGTGGAAAATTTTATTTTCTTCTTGTTGGAATCAAAAAGGAAGGATCTTTTCTTTGGGGGACTCTTTACTTCGTACTAGTCGACAGGTATCCTCGTCCAGGTTTCGAGGTCCCAAACGAGGGGACAAGTTTCGACCTCGTGAAACCACCTTGACCGCTTAAGATTCCACTTTCTTTCCCTTGTCCAGGTTTCGAGGTCCAAAACGAGGGGACAAGTTTTGACCTCGTTAAATCACCCTCAACGCGAAAGCTTCCCTTGTCTATCTCCTCTATGTTCCGAGGTCCCTAACGAGGGGACAACTGTCGAGCTCATTAAATATTCCTCCTTGCTTACCTTTTCTTCTTTTGTCGACGTATAGATGTCCCAAACGAAGGGACAAGTTTCAATCTCGTCTAATCACCTTCATCGCGAAAGCTTCTCTTTCTCTCTCTCCCCTCCAGGTTTCGAGGTCCCAAAAGAGGGGACAAGTTTCGACCTCGTCAAGTCACCCTCCTTGCGAAAGTTGCGCTTTCCAGGTTCCAAACGAGGGGACAAGTTTCGACCTAGTCAAATAACCCTCGTCGCGAGTACTTTCTTTTCTTTCTCTCGCCCGCGCTTGCATCCCCGCTCGCAACTCGTTCGCGCGCCATCTCCGCGCACGCATCGAAGCTTTTGTCCACTCAAAACGAAGAGATGGTTTTGAGGCTCTGTGAATCGAATAGTTAGTAGTAGGGAGTAGGAGTAGTAGGAGAAAGAAGGAGGGAGACAGAACAGTACGACGAGTGGGTAAGGAGTTAGGTGATGGAGTTGAGCGGTGGGAGCGGAAGAGGGGTAGGCACGGCCAGTACCGAGTTCTATCTCCCTAATTACAAGCTCGGTAAAACCCTAGGCATCGGATCGTTCGGCAAAGTGAAGGTTGCGGAGCACGCTCTCACGGGGCATAAAGTGGCCATCAAGATTTTAAATCGACGCAAGATCCGATCTATGGACATGGAGGAGAAAGGTTTGCCTTCAAGCACATCCTCCTGCTCAAACATATCTGTGCCGTTTCGTTTATAGATAGATGATGGTGCGATGTTTTCTCTTGTGTGTGTCTTCCCTTGCTTCTTGTTCACATTTCTGTCACTGTTTTCTCTGTCGTTTCCTTCTTGTGTCCTCCAACCCTAGGGTTCCCCGTTCTTGTCTTTCCCGTATTTCCTCTTCTTCTTCTTTCCATTCTAACAGGCATGAGAACAATTACTGCAGCCATAGGAAGTATTTAGATGTAGTCGGATGTGGAGTCTTGTGCATCTCGGTAGATCTCTCTTTGCATCTGTCGAATGACTTGAACCTTTTGATGTAGTTTCTGTAGAATGACTCATTACAACTTGCTAGGGCCACTGTTTACATTCTCTACAACGCTGATCTCGTCAGTTTCTGGCTCATTTTCAGGACCTGCATATGTTTGATTTAGGGTTCGAGCCTGTGTGAATGTACTTTCAGTTAGAGTTCTTCTGTTTATGCAGATTGGATTGAAGCTATCATCTATGCCTTTTGAAAGGGTGTGGCAAATTGTGATTTGGACTTCATTTTGTTTTCATCAACACTGCTTGATATATAGTTTTGAGAACCAACTGTTGTTTTTGCAATTGTCATACTCATGAAGTATCTTGCTCATGCCTCCTAGTCAGGGGTATTTTACTTGCTGTTTCAGCTACCAGACTTGTGTGGTTGTGCACCTGTATCACATGTAACAGAAGTGTGTGTTTTGGGAATGTTGTTTTATTCACAGTGAGGCGGGAGATCAAGATTCTTCGCTTGTTCATGCATCCACACATCATACGGCTGTATGAGGTTATAGAGACACCATCCGACATCTTTGTGGTGATGGAGTATGTGAAGTCTGGGGAGCTGTTTGATTACATTGTTGAGAAGGGAAGATTGGTTGAAGAGGAGGCTCGCCGGTTCTTTCAGCAGGTAGAGCTTCCTGCTGTTGATACATGTTTTGCGTCTGGAGTGTTATGCAAGCCATTGGATTGTGTGTCACATGGTGCAAATATTGTGAAGTGTAGAATAGAATTGAGAAGTTAGATTTTAAAGGCCTGTCTCAATTTGGCAGTGCTTGTAAAACACAATTTCTGTTGTCAATTAACATATGTTGTGTATGGTTTGTCTAATGCAAGTAGGGAGCATTGGAATCCTCATGGGGCCATTGTTTGTCTTCAGATCCAATATCTGTTGTTGTGTTTTGTCAAAACTCACCATCAATATTCTAGATCTCAGCAGATGGATGGATATTAACTGGGTGTTGTGGGAACAGATAGTGTCAGGGGTGGAGTACTGTCACCGCAACATGGTGGTGCATCGTGACTTGAAGCCTGAGAACTTGCTCCTGGATTCAAAATGCAATATCAAAATTGCAGACTTTGGCCTCAGCAACATAATGCGCGATGGACACTTTCTCAAGACCAGCTGTGGAAGTCCCAACTACGCTGCCCCTGAGGTAATTCCGACTCATATAATAGCTCTTCCTTGTTTCTGGATACAGTTTCAAGTGAAGAGCCTGTATGAGAAGGAAAGTGGGCATGATTTGGGTGTTGCAGGTGTTGAAGAATGTTTTGATACTTTGTGGTTGTGCTCTGGACTGAGCTGCAGGTAAAGCTTTTGAATATGTGGCACGTTAGCTTATTAGCTTCGAGAAGGCTCAACAGACAGACCTGCCAAAGGCAAGCTGCATCATACATGACAATATCACTGTAACTAAGCAGTCTAGATTGTAGGTTCAGGCAGTTGGTTCTTCAAGGACTAGTTTGTATGCCCCATCAAAATCCTAACTCCATCCAGGACAGCAACTCGTTGTGATTTGGACTTGCAACCTGCTCCAACTCGTCATCAACCATTCCAAATATGATGGAAGTGAAGTAGAAAATGTCGGGATATGTGTTTGTTATGACTGTTATAGGAGTGTTTGTGTATAATGTATGTTTGTTCCTCATGGGAAAGAAGACTGCATACTTTTTTTTGTGATAAGCTCTAGGACCTTGTTTGGGTTGGGTTTGGAGAGGCTTGTTTGACATTTTTTGCTTCAAGTTACTATTTTGGATCCTCATTCTATGTTGTTGACAGTTTGTAGCTGGTATTTCTGTTTGGCAGGTGGAAACATTTTAATTTTATGTCTGGGTTGATGAAACAGAGCATGGATGGGATGGGTAAAAAAAATGGATGTAAACTGCAATTGTTCCTGTTCTTTGGCGAGTGGTGTTCATTGCACACATCTTGTCATGTGACCAGCAAATTGTTGTTCTGGAGTTTCTTTTGCAATCTCATAGATATATTTGAGCATTGATGGTTTGCCCTGCAGGTCATTTCAGGCAAGCACTATGCAGGGCCAGAAGTGGATGTCTGGAGCTGTGGTGTGATACTATATGCTCTACTGTGTGGAAGCTTACCATTTGATGATGAGAACATTCCCAATTTGTTCAAGAAGATAAAGGTACTGTCTTGCTTAGAGTCATTGTTATAGACTAAGGTATTGTGGGATGTGTCAAGGAGGACGTGATTTTTTTGAACTTATTCTTGAGCTAGCATGTCCAAGGTGGCGAGATAAATTGTTTATGTAGTTGATTGGCCTTAAATTATTCTTTCTTGGTATTGATGGACCTATCCTGGTGAATTAACTCAGATGTGTCCAAAATATGTGTGTTGGATTGCCTCTGTATGGCCTGAGTATGTAAAAGAACTGTGACATTGATTGATGATTGGTATTGTGATTTCTGTATAGGGTGGCATTTACACACTACCAAGTTATTTGTCACAAGGAGCAAGGGATTTGATTCCACGAATGCTGCTAGTAGACCCCATGAAAAGGATGACAATCCCTGAGATTCGGCAGCATGCTTGGGTTAAAAGTCATCTACCCCGCTATCTCACAGTGCCTCCACCTGACACTATGCAGCAAGCCAAGCAGGTGATTTGTGTTTTCTTATATCTTACTCAGAGAGACATTGCAGGGTAGAACTTTTGTGATGATGAAATTGATTATTAGTTACAGAGGCTTTCTTGTCCTTTTGCTGAAAGTAAGTTTTATATACAGCTTGTGAAGTTAGCATGTGAGTTGTGAAATAATTGCTTTTAAAGAAAGAGGTTTAGTGCTACACACTTGACAGCTTTTTGCTGAAAGAAGTTAGATTGGTGAAGGTATCCGAACCCCAGTTTTGGCCCTAGTGATCTCAACTTGATTTTATGAGCTTGCAAGCTTGGGGCCTTTGGCCAGAGCTTGCAGCTATTGTACTCAATTGCTTTGCTCATCTGTGTTTTGCTTAACTCTGATAAGGATAGTTGGGAATACTCTTGCTTCACCATCACCAGAAATTGCCATGTCAAGTTGCAGAGGCTTGAGATGAGTTTAGAATCACCTGCAATTATAGCTACCTTTGCGCAGTTGAGGCTTTATTGGTGGATGAAAGAGTCTGTGTACAGAAGGCAGGATGCCTTGAACATTTACTGATTGTTGTTGGCATATGGATACTTGTGTCCACTGTTGGAATGGATTTGAAAATCTTGTGGCCAGATTGATGAAGATGTGATTCAAGAAGTTGTGCGGTTGGGCTTTGATCGGACTCAGCTTATTGACTCTTTAGTGAACCGTTTGCAAAACAAGGTAATGAACAGTTGTTCAGCTTACTTGGCTTTTCAGCAATGTTTGTGCTCATATTTTGACTGACATTGTGCAATTTGAGCTTGACAAACCTGTGTATCTGCTATGGTACCATGACAGTATGTTCTGTGACACCATTTTACCAGTGGTGTGATTAAGGGATATGTTCAGGGTGCACTAGGCCCCAACCACTGCCCTCTTGTGGGCAAGCTATGCCATTGGCTTAGATGCTTGCTTGTAGAAGGACCAGCTAAAATGAAGCAAAGCTTTCCCTTGCATGCTTGTTGCAGTTTGAACGAGGATATTGCTGACTTTTTTTTATTAGCTATATGCCTATTGAGTGCTAGCCAACATCATGACCAAGTTTTCTGGAAATGCAACAGGAACTCCAAATGCAGATGCTTGGATTATGGTTTGCCTGAGATGTTGGGCAGATTATAATTTACTTATCTACACCCACTGTCAGAAGTTGATGAATTCTGTGGGTAGTCATGGCAGCTTGTCACTGCTATTCATGATGAGGGTGATGGTTTGATGCTTTGTGAGCAATACTCATAAGGTTATGACTGTATTCATTGTCATGTCACCTTCAAGGTGTTGTTCTTGAGTTTTTTCCACAGTCTTGTATATTACAAGTGTCTCCACGAGACTTGCCAGATACTGACCAAGTTATAGCTACATTTTGGCTGAGACTATTGTGTGTTCTTGAGCTGTGATTGATGATCTTAAAGAAAAATTGTGGATGCAGGCAACTGTGGCCTACTACTTGATGCTGGACAATCACCATCGAATGTCATCTGGTTACCTTAGAGCAGAGTTTGATGAAAGAAAGGTCAGTAGAAAGTGACCTTGTGAAATAAGAGAGTTGTAACTTTTACAGGTTGAGTTTAAATTGCTTGAAGTGGGAGACTTGCCTAGCCTTGTCCAAGTTTGAACATATCTCGGATAAACCTGTGATTGGTATAAGAATCAGTTGAGAAGTGAGATCATGTGACAAGAATGTTGAGATGGGTGGGAATAATGGATGATCTTGCAGGAGAGTTTTATTCCTGTGTTACCTGCGGATTCAATGTCTACTGCACATTCGATGTATGGATCACCATTGGGAAGGCACAGAGCAGCAATCCAAGTTGGAAGCATGGATCGGAGGGGTCCTTCACCTGCTGTTCTTCAACAGAGGGTTGCAGCAGAGAGGAAGTGGGCTCTTGGTCTTCAGGTCTGCCTCATGTCCATCTAGTACATTTTCCCTAATACTAGCTCATTTGTGCCATGCTCATGCAAAAAAGGAGATCAATTTCTCTTAGACATTATTTCTCAGTTTGACAGAAGTGAAGACATGAAGTGTGAATCAAAGGAAGGTACCTGCCCTGACTGAGATGGACCAGGGCTAGATGTGTACTGGTAAACAGGAATCAGATATAGAGAGCAAAGGCAGCATGTGCATAAGATGTTCAATTGTGCTGTAAGATTTGCGGTAGTCCCACTAATGGGGGGAAACCCATTGTGAAAGTTGGAATGTTCCCTTGACTTGTGTAAAGAACTTCCACAACTCTCAGACTGAATCAATCTGAGTAGATTACACACAGCAGATTGGGGGATGTGTTTCTTGCAGCAAATGTAGGGATGCTCAAATTGATCACCAGTTAGTTGCACCTGAGTTAGCCTTTCACAAAGTAGTTGCTAGTTCTCTTCATTCCGCTGCCAGTCTTCCATGAACTGCTCTTCCTCTGTCCAAGGTAGATCCTATCACCAGTAGGTAACCCAGGGCAACCATTCTATATATTTAAGGAATTCTGATAGCAAATTGCAAATTTGCAGTTCCGATCTCATCCAAAGGAGATAATGCCAGAGGTTCTGAAGGCATTCAGCCAGCTGGACATTGGCTGGAAGAAGACAGGGGCATACAATATCAAGTGCCGGTGGGTAGCACCTGGCCCAAGCTCAATTGAAGCAGCTCCAACAATTGATGGTCTCACTGATTTGCCCATGGCCCAATCTATGCCCAGGTTGTCCTCTAGTGGATGGGCTGGTGACTCTTATGGAGGTCCAAATATTGTCACCACCAAGAATAAGGATAATGAAGCAGGCATCAGAAGCAATCTTGTCAAGTTTGAGGTTCAGGTAATGTGTCATTGTCCATTGGATTTCTATAGAGCTTGGAACTTGCACTGGAGCCTGACTGCTTGCCAATGTCATAACTGAGGTTTCCCATTGTTTCCAGAAATGTGACACACACTCAGGATGCAGATTTTTGCATAGTTCTGTGCAAAATTTTGGGCTGATTATTACATGCTTTTCTATACCTACTGTCAGGAGTTGATGAAGTCAGTGGGGATTAATGGCAGCTAGTCACTGCCGTTTATGGCAATGTGGATGGTCTCATGCTTTTTGAGAGACACTCATGAGTTTATGACTGCACCAGTCTTGTTCTGTTCATTTTGGTTTGGCTGAGATTGACATAAGGGTTGTATGTTCAATTTGTTCTTGTGGAGTTCTCTCTGCAAGCTCATGGACATTCTTGGAGGTTGTACTGCATGGATAATACAGATGTTTGTGATGTTCTTTTTATCCTTGACTAAGTTTCTTATACACAAAGACTGGGAACTTCTGGAAAGCTTTGTGCCAGGTATGGCAATGAAGCAGTGGCAAAGAAAAAGACAAAGATTTCATGAAGTTTAACAAAGCATAATGGGTGGATGGTTGCAGCTCTACAAAATGCGGGAGGACAAGTACATGCTGGACCTGCAAAGAATTGAGGGTTCCTACTTCTTGTTTCTTGATATATGCACATCTCTCCTCTCAGAGCTTCATGTACCCTGATCACACTGCCCAACTAGATTTTTTTCCACCCCCCTTTCTTTCCCAGTCCTGTTTGGATGTGTAGAATGCACACAAGATCTCTCATTTTGTCCTGAGCTATGCAGCTTCAGCAAAACCCTTTGTGTCAGAGAAAATGTGATTGGAACTCTTCTATGTATAGTAGCTAGGGTTTGAAGCTTGCAGAGGCTCAGGAGCAAGCAGGAAGTCAAATCACTGCCTGACTTGAATCCAAAGATAGCTGGATGCAGGGTCCAGCCCTTCAGGCGCAGACACAGAATCTTTTTTTAATCTGTCAGCGCAGTAATAGATTTGCCAGATTACAGTTTCACATAGGCCAGTATTATAGTTTCAAGGAAGTAATTTCTCACTATTTGAACTCTCATTGCCACTTACACATCTTTCTTGTTAGTAACCTTATTTTCATCCTGGTGCTGTTCTGATTCAATTGCCAGTTCACAATCTTGGTGGAAGTCTTGAAAGTGTTTGGACCTCGGATCTTGCTGATATGAAGTTTTTCATGCAATCCTGCCTCTAGAAATTCAGGGACTAAGATAGAAAAAGGGTTATGGATAGTCTATATGATAAGAGAAGTCTGCACTGTGTTTATGACAGATTTGTGCATGATGAAGTTGATTGCACTGATTTGGAAATGGCTATTTACTTGGTGATGCTGTTTCCATGAATTAGCATGAGGACAGTATTTGGTTTCATGACTACTGGCCTTCAACAATTTTTGGCACAGCATCAGCAGGCATGTTTGGACATTGTTTGGTCTCTATTGGTATGAGCAGTACACAATCAATCTTCATCTGGCGGGTGCTGGTTTGTTGTGGCCATGCGAAGGTACTTTAATGTCTTGAGATATTTCAATGGAACCTGAAAAGTAGTGAGTTCTTCAGCAACCAAAGTTGAACAGCTTGTGTACAAGCTGGAACCTTTCTTATAACCATACTTCTGTTCTAATTTCGAAACCCACTTTTCTGGGGTAAAAGGAAACTCTATTTCAGCTCAGAAGATAATGTGAGAAGTTTGTCTATTACATTGCATTGCTCTGTTGCAAATGAAACCATATTTCTGAAACTGACATCCCAGGTACATTTTGCCACCCAAAAAACTATGATTATCTTTATAAAATGGTGGATTATGATCTTACATCTGAAGTTATTAGTGAGAAGTTAAAATTAAAAAGCAATACATAGAAGAAAAAAAAAAATGGGAAAGTATGAGGCAGGATTGGAATAGATTGGGTTAAGTTCATGGTAAAAACTTTCTCCACTTTATTTGGAGATGAAATAAATTCAAGCACACATGTGGTTGTGAATGTGAAATCAATAAGCTTCAATACAATTAGCACTCTGTACTAAAAATAAGAGTATTTGTCAGATACTCTGACTTTGGCAATGGAACTGAAACAAACCAATCGCTTTGCCAGGAGACCACATTGTGTACAACACTAATTAATTATGTAGTTTTGCAGCTTCCACAAACTTGCAACCTGCACCATTCATGCAGAAGCAACAAACCAATATAAAGCATAAGACACGTTTGGAAACTAAATAATAAAGTAGTTTGCAGCCTGCTCCATTCTTGCAGATGCAACAAACCAATAAATATAGTGTAAGAAGTGTTTGGGAACTTGAGAACATTGGGAACTTATTGATGTGTGCAAATAAATAGGTAGTGAGTCCTTTGGAGAGAAAAATAATACTTGGCCCATGACAATGGCCAGTAGAGGGTGGGAAAAACATGTAAGAGAGAGAACCAATCTGGGAAAAGTCTGTCTATTCCTTCAACCACAGCAGCTACAGATCCAACAAAGCCACTGTCGCCATCCTTGTTTGTGATGCTTGTGCCATGGTGTTTCTGCCATATTTCCAAGCCTGTTAGTGTCAACAGGTTAATTGGGTTAGTCAGGGTTAGATATGGAGAAAAACCTTCCAATCCAAACATATGATTCCAGGAGTCTTCAAGTTGGGTGCCAATTATAACTGCCCAACAAAAGCACTGATTGGTAGCTGTGAAGTAACAACATGAAGAACTAATTTATATTTTCATCACTCAGCCCATCCTGGAACTAGTCTAAACTTTAGCAAGTTGTACTCTATGTACCCTAAACTCTTAAGCTTAAGCCTCAGAAGGAAGTCAACTACACAAACAGCAAATCCATTCTGATTTTTGAAGAAAAAGAAAAAATGGATCCAAAAGAAAACCATAAAAGCAAAATCATACAAGAGGTTAAGTGTAAGAAGATGCAGACACAGCTCAAAACGAAATGAGACCCAACCAGAAATTTGAAACTTACTGTGCACATCATGTAAAACTTTGCTGTTGCAATTATACGGAGTATGTACATGAACCCTTTCAGATCTAATGAGTTCCAACAGGACTTTGTTCACCTGCACCACCACATTTGTTGAGAGAAAAAAAAGTATTACAAACAACACCAGACTGATCTGTCCTATTTGGTGCAATTCCTTAAGGAAAGCACTTGATGGCCCAAGCAACAAGGGGGACACCACCCATTGCTTGTAGCAGTAGCAGTAGCAGATGCAGAATTGCTCCTGTTAGTCACTCAGAAAATTGAGCAACAAGTGCACAGATATTACATCCAATAAGTGGATGGGTACTGTAAAATCAAAGTGGGGCATGGTCAGTTCATGCTCAAAAATAGATCAGGTGTGCAACAAGGTTAAAAATTCCATAGACAATTCAGCAAGACCACCAGTGTGTGGGAAAAGTATGGTGGGGCTTGTTCTCCAAGGCAAAAAAAAAGAGCAACTGCAAAGTCTTGAGCTCGGAGACCATGTGATCCATACCTCATGAGCATTTTGGTGTGTGACCATATGGCCTCCTGTAAGTTCTGTCATACTAGCCACTGGGTGTAACTTGTTTGCAAGCTTCTGGGCATGCTGTATTTGTGCCACTATATCACCCCTGCACAATGAAATGACATTTAGAATATAACAGGTCAATATCAAATTAGCGTTCAAAGGAACTTTCAGAATCACCCATAAATCTAAAATTAGAAATCAATTTTACTTTAAATACAAATAAGATTTTTTTATCACCAGCACATCAATAAAAACATTTTCTTTTTTGCAAAAATTGCATAGATCAACTTTGTTTACACATATTTGGATCAAGTTTTGACAACAATGTTATACTATCACTGGCTAGAGAAGTTGAAACAGTTTCTCATCCTGTTTGTTACTGACCATTTTGAACTAGTGAGACATGTATAAGGGGCAACAAAAACCTACCTTCCATGAATGACAGCAACACTAATGCCTGCAGAACGTATTCTGTCAATTTCATGAGACTTCACATGGTGATACCAGCAGGCATTGAATTGTCCATCAAGTCCATGCTTTGGTTGCATTCCAGCGCTTGACAGATTCTTCACATACTCCTGGACGGTTCCAAATTCACCCAGTTCACCACTGAATAAGCATTGTAAGGAACAATGGACAAACACACAAACTTGCAAACTTAGACTGATTTACCCATAAGGACTAAGATAATTTTCCTATCAATTAGAATTAGGATTTGTGTCAGCACCAGAAGGCACCTCTTATTCCCGACAACAGTTGGTAAGGATAACAAAATCCTACCCTGTAAAGTATGGCCCGCCGATACTCTTCATCAACTAAAGTATCCAAATATTCCTGCATGCCAACAACCCACTTCATTGGCTTTGTTGAAAAAGCCATCAATGCACACTTGCTCTCTTCCTTTGTTATTATCTTTTGCCTTCACCTCATAAAATCATTTTTTCTGGTTTCCTTTTTTTGGATCATCAGGGAACCCCCAAAATTTTCCAATGAAACTTTTATATGAGAAAATCTGCTCAAAACTGAGCTAAACAAAGGACCAGATAAGAAAAGAGATTGCATGTTTGAAATGCTTTTGAAGGTGTAAAAATCAATTGCTATGAAGTCATAGAGCAGATATCCAACCAGTACAAATCTGACCTTTGTGTAATGGGTATCAAGGTCAACATGTGCCCTTTCTTCTGGAGTCTTAGCACGGAGAAAACGCCATGCAATAGATATCATTGTCTTGTCAATCTGCAACCCTGCCCCTGACAGTAAATTAAGAGAACAAATAATATTATTATTAAAGAGAATATATAATACAATAATAGAATTATAAAGAATATAATGCCAAACATGATGTCATCTCAACAAACATTAGGTTAGGGCTCACTAAAAAAAAGGGAATTATAGCACACTACGGACATGACATTGTTGCATGTTGCATGTTGCATACACTTGGATGGGTTCTAAAACCTAATAATGAGAGTTAGGTTTGTGATTTAGGACCTTTGGCAAGCATTCATAACCACCACCTGTGGTACTGATGAGTGCCAGTGATACGACACGCTCTGGTGCTATTGCCCCCAGCTTACATGCAATCATTCCCCCTGTGCCCACCCATTTACATAATCAAGTGTTTTTTTTCTCCACTTTGTTTCCATTGAATTAAACAGTGCCTTATAAACGAACAGGCACATTTTAACATACAGGGAAAAAAAACAAAAAAAAATAGGGAAGAAAAATTTTGATCCAGTTTTGAGCTGGTAAAAAACAGGCCAAAACCATATGATTGGATCTACTACAAGAGAAGGTTACTCTCTTGAGTGATTTTGGATTGATGAGAAAGGGGGTGGGAGGATACTTACCCATGGAGTGACCAACCACATGAGTGTTATTCCACCCTAAATGATCCATTAAGGCTAATGCATCTTTTGCCATTGTCAATGTCCTGCATAACACACTTTCTATATGAGCTTTCCAATGCTTTTTCTTCAATATTAGATCTTGTTTCTCCTCCAAGTAGACCAACACAAACTTCCATTGCTTAACTCAAAATCCCTCCAACAATTTCCCACAATTAGAGGATGATGCTTGACACCCACCCAAGCTAGCAACAACTCTTGAGAGTCCCCCATTACTCTAGTAGATCTTGCAACCTCACCCCCATTTATCACATCCCAAAGTCTCATCCCCACTTCTTGTGAAAAAAACATGCACAAAGAATATGCGCAAATTACAAGGTTTTGAACACTGCATCCCTTCTACTACCCATAAAGCACATCCCCAAATCTCATCCCCACTTCTTGTAAAAAAACACACACAAACAATATGCACAAATTACATGGTTTTAAACATCTCATCCCTTCAATTTCCAAAATAAAAATTGCTCAGATTCTCCCTCATAATAATCTACTACAATAATCTTTGCAAAAACCACAAGTGAGAAAGATAGATAGATATCCAGGCCTGAATTTTCTGTCAAACAGAACTGCAACAAACAGAATTGCATAGATTTCAAGACCTGAATTTTGTTGTTGAAAAAGTAAATTGCAACAGAATTGGATAGATGTCAAAGCCTGAATTTTGCTGTCAAATTTTTTTGGCAACAAACAGAAACAATTTACTTACTTACGTGTAGCTTTTTTTTCTTTTGGGTGCAGAGCTTCGCCCAACACCTCTGTTATCAAAGGCGCACACTTGAACCCCAGTTCCTGAGCTTGCTGCTGCTGCTGCTGCTGCTCTGTTCTCATCATCAAAAGCACCATCAAAAGAACCACCACAAACTTGAACCCCATTTCCACAAGCTGTTGCTGTTTCACATTCTGAGCTTTTTCTTCTTCTTGCAAGCTCTGTTATAGCATCATCATCATGTACACAGTGTGGCATAAAGTCTCTTCTTCCGCTTCTCCTTTTTGTCTCCTCTTCATTGGATTCTACAGTCCCACAAAGAGCAAGCAATTGTGGACCCCATGCCTCATAAGTTGCTGCTACACCTGTGCAAAAACAACAACAACAGCAAGTTCAGAGATCAATTCACTGTGTCTGTCTGTTTGTCTGGGTTTCAAAGTCTTTGCTGCCACCCACACCTCCATATGCAAAAAAGATTTCTGTAATTATACAAGTAGCATCCATCAGGATTGATTCTTTTGCTTTGTTGGAGATGCTTTTTGTTTCTGTGAAATAGAGAACCAACAAAGATCAGCGAATAGAAGTTCTGCTTGAAAGTTTACCCGCTGCAGCGGGTGGCAATCGGATGGATATAGAGAAAGAGATAAAACAAACCGTGATGATGATGATTTTATTCACTTTCACTGGTGAGAAGAGGAGGAAAGCCACACACACACCTGGTATGAGAAGGACCTTGGTAGGGCCATGGCCAAACAGTTGGTAGTACAGCTGCACACTGCATCCCTCCTCTAATCCAGTCTTCATGTCTATACCTGCACCATCCACATCACTAGCGTATTCTCCCACATCACAGAAGGGCATTGTCTCGCTCGTTGCTTCTTCAGATGTCAGGTGTTGAAGCAAGCAAAGCAAAAAACTTCGCAGATAGATGCAGATAACCAAATCTTCGCAACTGAACTTCTCCAAGCTGAATTTTTTATCACCTCTAGAAACTACACAGCAAAAGAATATCTTTGAGGTAAAATCTCGATCTCTCTCCAAGGCCCACAAAATTATTGCAGATGGAAGTCTTTTCTTCTTGTAAACCTGCCTTCAAAACACACGGATCTGTGTGCGAACCAAAAAAACAAAAAAGCCAAAGTTCCTTGAAGCAGCAAAAGAAAACCCAAGAAGTGAAATTCATCTACAGCAGCAAGCTGTAAGGGTCGATTGTTCAAAGTCCTGTAAGCAGATCATACAGTTCCACAAAGCTAACCAACAAATAGATCAAGATGCTGCTGCTGCTGCTGCTGCTGCTGCTCTTCAGACACCAAAAAAGAAATGGGTGATGACGATCAGAGAAGGAACACCGATAGAAACAACACGCAAAGATAACGACAACACGGATCACAGACTCCGCAAAGAGAGACAAAGACAGATGAAGAAACGAACGGCAAGCAAGCCAAGAAAGAAGAGGGCAATCTATATTTGGTGAAACACGCAGGCGGAAGTGCAAAACACGGGAGCACAATTAGCGAAGTGAAAGAAGGGAGAGGAGAGAACGGAAGGAAGTGGGGAGCAATGAAAGCAAGCGTGAGAAGAAGCTGCATGTAGGGACGAGGGAGAGGAGGGAGTGGAACAAAACTGTCTGTTTTGAGAACTGGATTGATTCTCTTCATCGGATTACTGTGGATGAATCTTCCTGTTGTGACTCCTTCTTTTTATCCACCTGCTAGGCGTGGCTGCCTCAACTAGGAGGTACATGCCTTGCTTGCTTCAACCTGGTAGGTAGATATGATTTGCTACAACCTGGTTAACAGATGGCTTGTTACAAGTTACAACTCACAACCCTTATCCAGGCTCAAGGTAGCTATTAACTTACCAAGTAATTCATATTGGTAAATACATTGCCAACTTCCACACATGTATGTTGAATAATTAATTAATTTTGAAATTTTCATTTCAACAAATAAAATGTCCTTGAAGATTCAATATTTTCCTTCACAATTTTTTTTCCTTTGGAAATATTTCAAAATAAATTTTCATCGTTTCTGAAAATAATATAATTAGTGTTGAAGCTGCCAAGGCACTATGGGTAGTCTCACTTAGACTATGAATTTGCATTATCAGTCTATCCCTTAGTGGTGGGACTTTGTTCATCCACAGCCTTCTGATGAAGAGAAGGCTGATCACCTGTTACAGCTTGTAGTCAGGGCACAAGGTGGTGAAAATAGTACATGGTACAGGCTGCAACTTACCTCTTTGAGCTATTTTGGGTTACCAACTTACATATTCGAACTTGGTCAATTAATAAGAATGGCTGTGCTACGGGCTGTAGCCGCCCTGTTCAAAGTGAGTACAAAGAATTTACATCTGGGAACTTTCTCAAAACGCAGACCATGTGCCCCGTTAGTGATGATTGATGAAGAGACATTTGTCCATGCTTTGTTGGGAAATTTCTCATTGTTCTTCTTGGTATTATCATTGAATTTTTTATCAAAAAATCTACCTAGCATTTGATTGAATCTACCCTATTGGTTTAATTTGGAACCCTAGAGAACCCTATGCTCTCAATAGTCCCAAAAAACAATCATATGCGTCCATCCATCTGCTGGTTGCGGTTGAAAGGACTTGTCATTGGGACGGGCTAACACAGGTGACTTGCATCCGCTAAGAAAAGAGCTGCATTGAAGCTATGCAGTTTGTGGATTGATAAGATCCTAGAGAGAGATTATTCGATTTCTGTGATAAGGTGACCGGCCCCTGGGACTTCAGTATAAGTGCTTTTAACATGGTTTTTACTTTTTTTTCATTATATGTATTAGATTTTTTACAATTGGAAGCTATAAGTGGCATTTACCTTTTACATTTGGTGGGACAATGACAGAAGATTCATGATGAACTAGGGTAGTCAATAACATTATATTACCACAATCTGAGCCACAATCCAAAAGAAATTAAATAGTTAAGAAAGTGGAGGATTAGACATTGTAACAAATCAAGATTAATAATGGTTAATCAATCAAAGACAATTATAAGGCTATAACAAGATGAATCGGGATTACCCAAACAACCCAATAATCAAGGACATTATCCTTCAAAAAGAGAGCAAGACTTTTTTGAGTTTTTGTGTGCCAAATTTTGTTAACAAATTATTGGGATGTCAAGATGTTCCCAAAAGTCTACAAACATGTCTTCAAAGTCTTCAAAGAAAAAATTGTGACTCTTCAAAGTCCTCCAAGAAAAAATAAATTGTAAGGCAACTTGACTCATTTGAGCAATAAGGGGATGGCACAATGGGCAGGAAAGAACAAAAAGAAGTTGGGAATAATTATCTTGAGTGTTGAAGGTGACATTTTTTTGCCCCTTGCTTGGGTCGGCAACTTGGCTAAAGTGAACCAACAGCCACCAATGCACCAGTTGAGGATGAGGCCGTTGAAGCCGTTTTGGGGATGAACCAAAAACACATCCTCCCTTGCCCAAAGTTATTGGCTTTTTCAGCCTCTTCTATGTCCCAAAATTTTTCCCTCCTACTTACTTCCCTCCCACCTACCTTCCCCCCTCCTACCTACTTCACCTAATTTTACGCTCACTCCATCGCTAGAGCTCGGGAGTTGTTAGAATGAGAGCAGAGCTCAAGAACAATTGGAGTGGGAATAGAGCTCGAGAGCGATTGGAGCGGGAATAAAGCCACGACAACGCACTTGAAGCAGGCCCACAAACTCCATCGTCAGAGTTTCGATGTTAGAGCTTCGAAACGCCTGAAACAAGACCCAGGCAAGACCTGGTGCAGGAACTTGAACGTAAGCTCCCTCCCTTCAACCCTTGTTTTTGTGATTTTGCTACAATGAAGAAGGCAACAATAGTTAAGTTGTCGTCACTTTTTTTTTTTTTTTGTTGCAACGAAAAAGGCGACGACACCTTTGCTACCATTGCCTTTTGTTTTTGTTTTGCTAGAACAAAGAAGGCAATGGTAGCAAAATTATTGTTGTCTTTAGTTTTCGTTTTGTTACAACAAAGAAGGCGACGACAACAAAGTTCTACCATTGCCTTTTTGTTTTGGTCTTATTACAGCAAAAAAAACGATGGCAACATTATTGTCATTGCCTTCTTTTTTTTTTGTAGTGCTATCACCCTCTGTTTTCATTTTGTTGCAACGAAGAAAGCAAAGTTGTCGTCACCTTCTATTTTGGTCTTATTGCAACAAAGAATTTTTTTTCTTTTGTTTTGGTTTTGTTGCGCAAAGAAGGCGATGGCAATGAGTCGTCATCTTCTTCTATGGTTATGTTGTAGCGAAGAAGAAAAAGACAACAACTTCTACCACCTTCTTTGATGGCTTTTCTACAAAAAAATGGCGACCTATGCCTTTTTGGGTGGTTCTGCTGGGAAGAATGTGATGGTAGCAATGTTGCCTTCTTCTATGGTGGTGGTGTTGTGAAAAAGGCGATAGAAGTAGGCGGTTTTTTTTTTTCTTTCTTTCTTTTTATTTGGTCCTTTTGGTTTAGTTCATTAAAATTAACAATTAACAATGAAACGATGGTTTTTTTTTATGTTGAAAGTTATAATGGCTAGAGGAAGGAGATTGAAAAAAGGTGGTGGTGATTTGGAAGTTCACAAGCAAAATGTTACCTCATTAGAACAGACAATTATTAAGCAAAATGTTACTTCATTAAATCAAGCAATTGTTGAACAAAATGTTGTTGCATCAGATCAAGCAATTGCTGAGCAAAATGTTGTTACATTATATTAGGCAATTGTTGAGCAAAATGTTGTTGCATCAAATTAACCAATTGTTCCATCATAATTGAGACCTAAAGAGCAAAATGTTGTTTCATCAGAAATGAAAATTGAAAATTGAAGTATCAAGCAATTTATGTTGATTAAAATTAACAAGGATAATAGTTTATAATATAGATTGAGGATTTTGATCAAAAAATGATGGGTTAGATTTTTTTAGAATTTACGTACATTAAATTAAATGCAGATAAAAGAAATTGTACAAATTTTTTTAAGTTTAATTATATCAACACCTTCCATCATTTGATGGAAGGTGCGGGACTTTTTTAGTCAAATTTTTTTTATTGTAATACCTGAAAAAAATTAAAGTTTGCAAGAGTTATATCTAATTGTGTAATTTTATGTTTGCAATACCTGCATTTTGTTTTTTGAACTCTTTATGTGTAATGTTTCAGGGTTAGGATTTTTTAATTACAGAATAATGATTTTTTAAAATATTTTTTGGTTTAGGTCTGAAACTTGAAACCAACCAAGTTTCTCAACCATTGGCACCACCTTGTCCACCTAATTTGGTTTGGAAGGACAAGGAATGGACGAAGGTTGAATCGAAATGTAAATGTAAAGTTAGCACTTGCATTGTCGCATATTGTGCCAAATGGTTGTTGACCAAGCATTTGAAGGAGGTGCATGGTTTGGTGGTAAAAAAGGCCAAACATGGGAGGCCTTCAACTTCTGAAGGAGGTCCTCAACATCAAGACCATGTTAAAATGAATGCTCGCATCTTGGGAAATGCCATGGCCATGCAAAGATGAAATAATCAAAAGGTTGCTAGTCGTGCTCGTGCCAAAGCAAACAATAATGGGATAAGCTGGTAATTGTTGTAAAACAATGTTCACCATTCCCAAAACTAGATTTGGTCAAATCAGCTTCAGAGCAATTATTGCAGGTGTTAGGTCTCAATGCCTAGGGCGTGGGAAACGTGCTTCGAGATGCAACATCACAAATGGAGAAGGATGAATATTTACAAGAGATGATTCAATCCATCTATTATGTATATGCACAATGATTGAAAATGGCATGGGATATCAAAAATTGGGATTGAAAGTCTAGTAAAACAAGTTGGATAGAACAATTGATAGACGTATTGGATTTTCATGAATCTAGAATGATTCATGGAAGGTAAGAAATAATAATAATCAATTTTTTTATTTTATTTTATTTTTTTGTTTCATCCAAGGTGTGTCAGGGTTTAATTTGGTGGTTTTTGGGTGTTTATAGGGTTGAGGAAACAATAAAAGAAAAGTTTGTTGCAAATGCATTTCAGGTTGAGATGCAACGTTGCCATTTTTACATTGCTTGTCATGTAGCAAGGGTTGCAAATGTAACAGCTGCTTACCAAACTAAACACGAGATTGTAAATACTAATATGTTTTAGGGTTTTCATTTTATATAATTAACTAGGTTTTTTCAACTTTTTTATTTTTTGGACTACCCAATTTTTAAACTTTGGTCCTATGATATGTTATGGAAACTTATTTTTTTCATTAAGTTCTTTAACAATTTTTCATCCACCCATTTTTGTACATCTTTTATCGATATAATATTTTCTTCTAATCACACTTGTTTGATGGGTATATGGTTAATCATATATGTCTTATTTATCATAATTTTTTTATTACTTAAGATGTAAAAATCAAACCTTAAATAAGCCCATATGAATAGATAACATTAATTTGTCTAGGGTTTACAAATATCAAAATGAACATTATGCAATACTTACATCTAATGTAATAAGACGTACATCACCTAAATACTTTTAAACAATACACACATTTTAAACACATAATACCTACATCATTTTCTATTGTAAATTCCATAAGGCCATTTTCAAATATGCAATACATGCATATAGGGTCCCATAATAATTGCTGGTTTTTTAGAATCATTACAATACCCGCATATAGGATCCCATAATAGTTGCCAATTTGTTACATTCATTGCAGCACTCGCATATAGGGTCCCATAATAGTCCTTGGTTTTTTATATTCATTGCAATATCCGCATATAAGGTCCCATAATAGTTGTTGGTTTTTTACATTCATTGTAATACCCCATATGGGTCCCATAATAGTCATTGGTTTTTACATTCATTGTAATGCCTGCATATAGGGTCACATAATAGTCACTAGTTTTTAACATTCATTGTAAAACTCGCATTTTGTCATAAACTTAATTCAGAATAATAATTAATTTATATATTTAAAAACATATTTTGGGTACCCAAACCACTTATTAGTTATTTTGAAATGACATTACATGCGAGTACTGCAATTAAGGTTAGGTCTTCACATAAGGTTTGCCTCAATCACCTATGGATTATTTTGCATGCAAGTATTGCATTTAGGCCTTGGTCTTCATTCAAAGACCCACCCACATTACATATTGGGTATTTCAAAGCAACTTTACATGTGGATATTGCATTTAAGGTTGCCCTTTTCACTACAAGTTTTATTTTAATCACCCATGGGTTATTTTGAAATGAATTTGAATATAGCTATTGCATTTAGGGTTAAGGTTTCATATAATTTTGCAATATCCACACACGTACTTACTTTTACCAATTACAAATTTAGCCTTAATTTTATTAATAATAAATAAAAATTGTAACAAAACACAAAAAAAGGTATGTCTTTTACCATTTGTTAATATTTCTAAGTTGATTTCTTTCATATTTTCTTAAAATATATATTGCATTATTTTGCATATAAAATTCCCCTTAAAACGCCTCGTAGATTTATTTTATTTACTGTAGACCTTAAAAAAAATGTTAATTAATTTAAGTTTTCCCAAACTCTAAATTTGAATCATAATTCGATAGTATATACTTATAACAATAATATGAAAAAATGTGTTTTCTTTTTAATAAAAATTTTTGGCTCAAATTTAATATGTTATAATATAATAAGGAATAGACATTAAACTATCATAAATGTTTATTAGGTTTACATGGCGGCCTAAACTAGTAAACTACCTATATAACTAGTATGTTTACTAAATAAGTTCAACCACCTTTAATACCTACATAGACCATCTAAGATATTAACCTAGAAGGCCTACACTAATGAATAAACTACATAATAAGCTTATATTACATAGGTAGTTTATTAGGTAGTTAATTAAGTTATTTCACAAGTAGTTTACTAACCTATTACTCATGTTTAGGCTAAGTTGTTTAATTTGGTCAATGTCAACACTTTAATCAATTTGACAACCTTGGTAATGAGCTTTTGTTGAAGTTAATAATTTGTCAAGGCCATAAATTCTTGGTTTTTTTTAATGAACATTATTGTGTTTTTTGGATAGTCGAATCATGTTTCAACTTCTAAAGGTTCAAAAACATTACATAACAACTTGGCCTTCACAAAGCTTCCCGAAACCTTGGCATGGCTTCTAAAAACTTATGAACATTTTCATACCTAGCTATTAATATTTTGGATTTTTTAAATTCACATTAAAAACAAAGTTCATTAAAAATAATTGCAATATACATAACCATAGGTGTATATATATATATAGTTTATATTATTTTAAATAAATATGTATTGAAATTAATATAATTCCATGACATCATTATTTATATAATGTGTTAAAATAACAATACATTTGGACCAATATTTAAACAAATATTATACATCATGAAAAATAAAGTTTACATAATGACTTGTGTTATATATGTATAAAATACAAAATAATTTTGACCCACTATCTGATTATTTTAACCAATGAATTATTTCCTATATATTTGAAAAATATAAAATAAAATTTCAATCAGACATAGGATTAATATATCGGAAAGATCATTTTATTATTATGTGAAACATGAAAAACAAAAATAGAAAATTATGTGCTTTATTTATTTTTTAAACATAGTTTAAAGTTTTATTAAATTAGAAATTTTATATTTTTGTTTTTTGAAATGAGTTTATAACTTTAAAAGGGAAAAAACATAAATATGAACATATTTGAAAAAAAATTAAGCTTGAACTTTTAATTTTTTGATCTCAACAAACTTTGTATTATATTTAAGGTTGGGTTTTCACATAAGGTTTGTTTATTATCTTTGTGTGATCTCTCCAACCTAATTTTTCCAATATCTTTAAAGAAGATATAGAATGAAATTATATTGTTTCACATATGTTTAAACCCTAAAAATTTCCCCCCAATTTAATTATAAAATATTTCTAATAATTAATGAATTATCAACAAATTTTGTCATATAATTAAATAATTAATATACGAGTATTTGGATAATTTAAATTATTAATTATCAAGAATGAAATAATCATTTATTTATTTAAAACAATTAACTAATCATTTGGTTTAACTTTATTTACTTGGATAATAAAAAGTTGGATCTAAAATCAAATTGATTAATTTGACATTTGATTTATTAACTTAATTATATATATATATAATAAGTTATTGAATTCACTATTTAAGATAATTATTCCACGTTACAAGTTCAATTTTTCCATGAAAAATTCCTACACCAAAATAAGTTTGATCACAATTGTCATTGTACTATTTGTTCCATAAATAATATAACATTTTTTCAAATTCAATGAGACAAAGTAAGAATCATGGAACTCTTAATCAACAACCCCAACCTCTATACACATTTTTCTCAACATACTATTTTGAAATTAACCAATTATTTTGGAGTGACCCAAAATGTGGGTATTGCATTTAGGATAAAATTTTCATTTAAAGAGCCTTAAACCCCACATGCGCAATTTCAAAATGGCCTTGAATGCATTGCATATAAGGTTGGGTTATTTCAAAGTGATTTTGCATGTGGGTATTGTGTTTAGGGCTAAGTCTTCACTTAAAGGTATTCAAACCATCTAGATGGGTTCTTTTGAAGCGTGAGTATTGCATTTAGGTTGATTTTTCATTTAAACTTGCAATACCTATACTTATACTAACCTCTACCAACTGGAATTTTGGGGTTTCGTTACCATACCTACACCTGTACTTACCGTTATCAACTAGAATTTTGGGGCTTTGTTGCAATACTTACACCCATATTTGCCTCTACCAACTCGAATTTTGGGGCTTCATTGTAATACTTACACCCGTACTTATTTTTACCAATTACAATTTTGGGGCCTAATTGTAATACTTGCACTTATACTTACTTCTACCAATTGGGATTTTGGGGCCTAGTTACAATAGTTGCATTTAACACTAATATTATCATTATCTTTGTGTTTTTGCATTTCACATTTTTTATGATTATTACTTGGAAACAATAATAACCTTTGTGCCATATTAGACTTCATGTATGTGTTGAATACATGATGTTCAAAGATTTGGGCTATGGTTTCCTCCATACAAAATTGATTCTAAAACAAAATTCTTAATACCAATGGCATCAATCTCGATTAATAATTGAGACATTTATTCATGACATCATTTAATACGTACATTTGTGTGATTGAGCATTGTTTCATGCCAATCTTTGAACCGTTTGATGTTATTTCCCAATTCATCTTCTATGGGGTGTAACACTAATCATGGGTGTGAAACTGCATTTACCTTTGTGAAGTGTATGTTACAATTACATGCCAATACTTTCATGTGTGAGGTGGCATGTTCACAAAGTGTCACATCACCTTCTTTACATTCATTTATGATATCTTGCATTATAATGACCAATTGTGCAAGAGCCCTTTCCATTGGGGTTGATGAATTTATTTTGTCATTAGACCCTATAATGGCACCCATAAGGAGATCATTTTGCTCCATGTACATGAGCCCATCAAATTCCATGATCCCATCATCACCTTCAAGATGTTCATCTTCGTCATCATCATTGGATTCCATATCATTTGGAATATGTCGTGGGTTCGTAAACATGTGACCCAACCCTTCACAATGTGATCCATACCATGTTCCACAATAATGAATGATATCCTCTTGAGAAATGTTTGTGCATGTGAGAATGACCACAATTTGGTGTTTACACATTTTCCCTTGCAATGCCCATTCACATGTGCAACAAAATATTTTTATGAATGGGAATTTCACCGCATAAATAACATTGGGAAGGCATTGGCTTTGTACGCCCCAAGCTCCATCACTCTCAAAGGTTGGTTGGCACACATGGGTGAGTGGAATAAGGACTACCTTTTCCACACTTCATGTAATAATGGCCTCCATAACCTTGTTTTTTATGAAACCATTTTTTTTCATTTCCAATGTGTGCATGTAATGGTGTGCAATGGTTGTTGTTAATCGCCACACCAATTAGTCAATCCTACACCCTCTAAGGCCTTTTGTGTCAATAGCAAGCCAATGTTTCAATTCACCATGATATGATTCAATGTTCACTTAGGTGTCTTGGTTGGAATGGGGCACTCTTCAAACACCCATCATCCATAATTCTGCAAACATAAACACAATGCACAAGGATGAATAACATTATTACAAAAGAATTTTGAATACTAAACCATGATAAATTTTATCATTTACCAAATTGATGGTAATAAGTCTAAAAATAATTTGTCCACGCATCACTAGGCCTATGTTTATGAAGGTTTTCTTTCACAACAACCCTCCCACGCTCTTTGAAGTCATCAATTGTTTCTGCATGATTGATGGACATGTACATCACATCATGAAAGTATTGGAAGATTCCACCCCGCACTTTCACATCTTTGATTTTTTCAATACCACGTAAGCATCATGCTTTGAAAACATGCCAACAACAAAGGTAGATGGGAACCTTGTCCATACCCCATACGACCTTAAAAATGACACATATGCAATAAAATCTCCATGAGTGAATGGGGTTAGTACAACATAAAATGCATTTGAAGTAATCAATAATTTTATGAAAGATATCAAAAAACATCTAAGGAAATAAATACAAAGTGGGTACTAGGCATAGAACTAACCATAATGCCTTCAATTCTTGAGGTGCATCATTAACGAAAAAACATGATGGTTTCCAATTTGGCATGTGTGATAACATCTTATCTTTTAATGGTTTCAACCATTCGATCAAATCCTGAACTATTTGCTTACTTGTAATGATCCATGCTAAAGGGACACCCATGCGATGATCATCAAACCCCATCAAGGTGAATAGATGGAATTTCATGTCACTTGTGCCAAATGTGACATCCATAAAAATGGCACCATTGTGACCGTATGATAACATGGACTCACATTGAATTGGTGTTTGAATATTTATGGTGAATGGGACTTAAATCCCATTGATTTCACCAATATCTTGGAAAAAGAACACATCTTCCGAATGTTGGAAAGCCCAAGACCGAATTGAAATTGTAAGGTTTGTGTGCAAACGTTAACTCCCTTTCTTATGTTTTCGATCTAAATATGCAATGTGTTGAAGTTGAATGAAATCATCTCGTGTCATGATTTGACTTGCATTCACACGTTCCCACCGAATTGTTTTATGCTTGTCATATATTTGTTTGGTCGTGTAACCTAAACTTAGTTACGCCCATATGTGGTCCTCCAATGTTTGTGACATATGCGGAGCATAACGAAACGTATGAAAAATGGATTCCAGGTCATGTTCACCATATGCGAATGACCCATCAATTCATGTATGGGCCTTACTAACTTAACCATTGTACTAACTACCTACCCTACTAACCTAACTACCCTATATACACAACCACCTTATTGTCATAAGTATTTTACAAACTTAATCACCTTGATAAGGTAACTTGTTTCTTATATACTATCTATCTAACTACCTATCTATTTATGTTTTTTGCATAGCCAAATACTTAATTAACTACTTACTCATTTTCCCCACCCCCCCCCCCTTAATCCTACCTATTAATTTATTAAGGTTCACCTTAGTTCATGGATGATGAACATAAGTCCCCATATGTAAGTATTACAAACAATTTATAGTGGAAACAACGCCATAATTACAACCATTTTGGTTTAGTTAATGCATATTATACTAAATTTTGTTCACCTGATTTATTATTGAATGGACATTACAATACATCTTTTCAAGTAATTATTATAAGTATGTACTATTGGATTATGGTTTAAATTTAGGGTTGGGACACATAAATTAATTAATAAGTTTTTCACAAATGTATAATAATTAACCTAAAATAGGCTAAATTTGGGGGGAATTTTTTAGGGTTTACACATATGTGAAGTAATACAATTGCATTCTATATCTTATTTAAAGAGAATGGAAAAAAATTAGGTTGGAGAGATCACAAAAAGGTAAAAGACATATCTTCTCTTTTGGTTTTGTATGAAATTTATTTGATTTTTTAAAAAGATTAAAGTATTTTCTTTCAGTCAATAAATATTTATAGTTAAAAACCTTTAAATTTTAGTTTTTAAATTTTTTCCTATGTTCTTTTAAATTTGTTTATTTTGCATTATATAATGTGTATAGTTTGTATAGTTTATTGGGTTTAAGGCATATATCACCAAGACTTTTTTTTGTTAGGGTTTGTATAATTAGGGTTATAATAAGGCTTATGGCAAAATATCATTTGGATTTTTAGGGTTATGTTTTATGATTTAGTGTATAGGAATTTGGTTCATATATTTTAAAACTTAAAATTTATACTCTAAATTTTGTTCATTGTTTATATCACTTTGATCTTATCACTTGTTTAGATTTATACCATAATTATGAATTTCCTTTGTTTCCATATGTTCCATAGTTTTTAGAGTTTAATATTTTCTAACCCACTTTTGTATGAGTTATGATCTTTTAGGGTTGCATTTTCAATTGGGACTACAAACTTTGGTGGAACATTGTCATCTTTTATTCTTAAAGGTATGCATTTGTCTCTCGTTATTTCTTTTGTTTTTTGTTTATATTTTCATAATTCAACCTCTTTTCATTTCCTAGTTATTGGATATAGAAAGGGCGTCAAATTTCATTAAATCTACAACCATAAATAAAGGTTTTATACCTTTACACATATATTTCATATTCAATATCTTTTTGTAGTTTGATTTTTTCATACCCATATGTGAATAATGCATTGACTCCCCACAACCAGCGTGGGTTTTATGGCCCAAGGCGGGTATTACATTTTGCACCTTTCAAACAATGTGCATTAATTATCATTATGTGGGTATTGTTACATGGGGTTTTCAGACATTGTGGGTTTAAGGCACAATCCAAGTATTGCATCTGTGAACATTTTCAATGATGGAAGGTTTAATAGCTCAATGTGGGTATTGCCAAAGTTTGTTTTAATATATGGGTTCATAATGCAAGTATTGTACATTATGTACATTGGAACAATAAGTATTTTATATCATGATATGGGTATTGTAATGGGAATTCCAATTCGCAACATTGATTTTAAAGGAGCCATGTATGTATTACATTTTGGGTTTTTGTTCAATGATGAATGTTTATAGAATTATAAATTATATTGGTGCAAGAATTTGTCCTACTTCCTTTAATCATGGGAAGGGTTCCAAAGTCCCATTCCATTCATGTCCAAAACCCCACCAAGTCCCCTTTCTCAAGCAAGGATTTGGTGTGGAGGTCCGGGATATGCCATGGAGGGCAAAATAAAGTGACCATTCAATTTTCTTATGTTCCATATGCTCGCATCTCGGAATTCTTAAAAGGTGAAGGAGGGGATATGAACATCCCTATGAAATGGAATGTTTACAAAATCTTTCCAAGCCAAACGAATGTCAAGCAACCAACTATCAAAAACCACCTCGGGCATATGTGGTAAACATTTATGGCATTAACCTTTTTTATTTTTTTAATTCATATACCAAAGATGTAATCATTTACATTTTGAAAGTTTTTTGGTCTAGGTATTAGTGCGAATATGGACCAAAGGACTATCGGGAAAACTCAACCCACACTCGATTTATTAAACGAGGATGCTTAACATCATTCTCAATCAAACATCTATACACACGACCTAATGTGACTAAGAATAGTTAGGTTAGTAGGGTAGGTGGTTAGTACAATAGCTAGGTCAATAGGATAACTAGTTATTAGGGTAGCTATGTTAGTAGGGGATAATAAATAAGGTACCAAGGTTGGTGTAGTATTTATGAAGGTAGGAAAGTGAACAAGGTAACTATGTGTGAGGTCAAGTCCAGGGGGAAAACGACCAAGAACCCAAAAAAAAGAAAAGTACAATGGTCAATAGCAAAAAAATGGACTATGATGAACCCCATTTGGCGCTGAATGAAAAAATGGAAGCCATCTAGTGGACAAAATGGCCAACTAGTGAATTGGTGGTTATTGGTTCACTTTGGCCCAGCAACTTGGTTCTTTGCCAGTTGAATCAACCATGTAACATTTACTTGATTGACAAGTTGTTGGTGCCAGTGTAAAGGTGGTTCTCATTTTTTTTTCCTGAGAACCTTAATTGAAACCAGGTTAGTTCTCAAGATGAGAACTTATAGGTATCACTATTGGTTCTCACTGGGCTAAGAAATGGCTTGATGAAAACCTGGAAGGATATGACTAAATTTTTGAATTGAAAACTTGATTGGGTATGAAAAAATCCATGGTGATTTTTTTGGTGATTTAGGTTTAAGCTTTAGGTAGGTGTCAGGTTTAGGCTCAACGACAACTTGAAGAAGAAGCTTCATGCTTTTCTTTTTATGCTCTTAATATTAAAAGGGTCAACCTTTTTGCTTAGCCTCATTATGGTGTCTTTTATTTTCACTCCCTTGCTTCGCTACTTTCTTGTTTTACTATTCATTTGCTTTAATGTTCCATTCATTACTCCTTTGCTTCATTACTTTTTTGTTTCAATGTTCGCTTGCTTCAATGTTCTTTTCATTATTTCTTTGCCTTGTTACTTCTTTATTTTTAATTTTTTAAATTTGATGTTCCTTTCACTGTTTTTGTTTTGTTGTTCTTTTTTTTTGTTATTCCTTTAATTCGCCATTTGCATCCATTGGAAAAAACGTTTAATCTCCTTAAATTTTGTTTGAAATCTTTTAAAAATCAATAGATCTCTATTAACCAATTCTTTGATTGATTCACTTATGTAAGTAATCATCTCAAAAATATCAAAGTTGTAGTTTCTATTAAATGTAAAAATCTTTTTAAACTAACTATTCCTATAGGTTTCATAATAATTAGATAGTTACTGATGACGATAAACATATTTCTAATTTTTTAGATTATTTAAAAAATGAAACCAGTAAGTTAGCTAGACCATGGGAATGAGTGATTAGTAAGCATTCTAATAATATAAAGAACTTTTCAATTCAATGAGTTTTGACCCTTGTAATCGCCCTTTGAAAATTTGGGAGTCTATTGGGATTCTATTGGGATTCGAACTCCCAAAGTGGAGCTCATTTGGGAGTGTGGAGGTTCATTCCTTCGCACTTTCTTGCACTCCTGGGAACATGGAATGTGACTCCCGGGCTCAGTCTTGGCCCACACCTTTGCAAGCCCTTGCCTTGGTCGCGAGCCCAAGGTTAAGGTTACAACATTTTAAATGGGCATAAAACAAACCCTTTCCTTAGGCTATTGATGACATTTTCTTGCCCTATTGAAATTTACTATGATGATTTTGGTGGTTTGAAACTTTATGCACATTCTTCCTATTGGTCATTGTTGTTGTTGTAGGTCCCTCTTCTAATGACATCTTTTGGTTTTCATTTGATGTCGAGTATTGTTTATTTGTTTTAAAAAGGGCAAAAATCAACCATGTGGATGAATTTTTGCATCAAAAGTATTGATTTGGGACTCTTAAATACACAATCTTGTGTTTGATTTTGAACGGTCTATCTTGTTAAGGAGGTTAGTAATGTTGTTTATTAACATCTTGATTTGGGGTTGGTAGTCTCAGCTCTAAAGGAGTCATCATTTTCTACCAACAACATTTTCCCCAATTGACTCCCCAAAAGGTTGAGGCAATTTAAGTTGTGTAGGTATTGATGGACTCCCAAAGCTTGGACCCAAATGGAAAATTTGAGAAGGGCTAATGAGTCTTCTACATCACTTAAAAAACTAGGGTGCCAACTAGTGAAGAAGACCTATTTGTTTTGAATCTTAAACACATTGTGTAAAATATGTTTATGACCTTCCTTGCTTGAGAATGTAACCTCACAAAATCCATTACCAATCATGCTGATGGAGCTAGAGACTCGTGGAGTGACTGCTTGACCCATTCCCCTACAACTTTGAGTCCTAAATTTTTGCTTGGAATTTGACTAATGATAGTCACCTCTGTTGTTGCACCCCGGTACTTGGCCAGGAGTTGTAACTTTGACTTAGAAAATTTGTAGATGAGCGTCCCATCCAGACACTGCAACTTTGCTGCACCATCCTTTGGGTTCTTGCCCCTGGCAACACTATGCGCTCTTGCCTGATTAGGCTTGCAAGTTGCTTGAGAAGTTGCCTCTGCTGGATAAAGGTGAACTAGCGCTTGGTTGGTGCTCCTCTCGAGAACTGCTACATTCCCCTTTACTTGATCTGTCGGCATGTCCGTCTCTTTGAAAGGATTCTGTTCTCCCTTAAGAATCTACCATCGCCAAATCCTGCGGTTGAAGCTCCTTTACTGACATCTTAATAAATTCAAATAACTTGCACAACATTGGTGATTATGATCTCAATGTGTGCTTTGGCTAAGTTCCCACCCTTTTTTATTGATGAAATTTTGCCAAATAAGCGAAATTACAAATCAAAAATTAGAAAATGAGTGATTTTGAAGGGTTTCAATTGTCAGAAGTGAGAAAAAAATCATTAAACTTCTATGCCTGGTTTTCAATGTGTAGCCATAAATATAGAAGGTTGATTAAAAATTTATACTTCATATTTGGTTTATAGCCAGATTCTGCTAAATCTTCTGGGAATGATTGCCATGTAATTTTTTTACACCTGCCTATGAATGACTGCCACCTAGGTTACATTAAAAAATCCCCAAAAAGTCACTGTAAAGGTTTACATTCTTGTTTAAACCTTGGCTCTCCGCTTTTCCTTTTGTCCTTCTGTTTCTCTTGTCTTCTTGTTTTCTTGCAAAATAGTTGGACAGGTTTACTTCTTTTGTCCATGTGTTGGATCCACCTCCAGATAAGAGACCCACGACGTGGAGGGCGAGCCTTGGAAGTCAAGCATGCTTTTCTTTACATAGTTGTTGACCCATGATAAAGGGCTTTATAAAAAATTCACAACCTTAGCCATTCATTCCTTTTTGTTGCAGTTTCTTTTTTGGGGGGTGCAAGGGCGCTCATGTTTGCAGCCAATGGGGTAAGACAAGTGGCAAGCTGATTGGTTTCCCTGTGGGAAGAGGTGGCCAAAGAATAAAGCCTCCACCTGTCACCACCACTGGGCATCAGTTAATGAATAAAAAAGCTTGGTCATGCATTATTATCGAGTAACCAATGCCCTAAAGACAGAACAAGGAAACCACTATTAAAATTGGGATGTTTGCTGACGCGGCTGCTGACCTTGCAACTGCATTACAATCCCACTTCATTTGGTTTTGGATTAGACCGGTGTTGTTAGGCGGTTCTCACCTTTTTCTCTGAGAGCTGTTCGTTCCAGTTCTTAGAATGAGTTTTAAGAATAGCCCACCCTGACTTTATTTTTTGTTTTAGTTTTAAAGAATCGGTCAGTTTTCCAAAATTCGATAAAAGTTTTAGCTAAAATTGGTTTTTAACCAGTTTTCATTTCAAAAGAGTTTGATCCCATGACCTTCTAGGGAGCACCATGATCACTATTTCGGGTACATTCTCATGCGTGGGATGAAAATTATGGCTGTGCCAACAGGTTTAAAGCTAAGGGCATTGACAAATTCAATTTTTTTCCAGAATTGTTATATGAACTTTGCACAACTAATGGTGTAGGCTAACGATAAATCGACTCTTTGACCTTAAAGAGGCTTTGGGTTCACTCTGCAAGGCCTAAGGCTATTTTATCACCTTACAAAGATTTGTACCATTAGTAGGGTGAGAACCAGCTCCGCAAGAACTGAACCTGATGGTCCATCTCACAATTGTCGTGGGTATCAGAGGTGAGACCATATGATACTTGGGGCGGGTCTCCAGGAGTCAATTCTCACATAAACTGGAACCATTGGTCCTCATTGAGAGAACCAAGCTGAAACCAATTATGTTTATGAGAACCGCCCAACCAGGCCCTACAATTCATGCCTCACAAAGTGCACAACCCTATCTATAAATAGCTCAGGTATTACACATAGATGCTGATTCACTCAAAATAACTAAGAGAGAAAAAAATTCAGACCACCAAATCTAGTAATCCCATTGGCCTCAAAAAGAAATTTTAAAGCTACAAAAAGCCCTACTATGCTGAGTATTGAAAATAATGATCCTTTTCTACCATTTCCATTGATCCTCTAAAACTCTCACAAACTTACCAAACTCTATTACACATTGAATTATTAGTTCACTCAAGATAACCAAGGAAAAAAAAGAAAATCACCAAATCCACCAATTTCATTGCCCATAACATTTTTTCTTAATGCTTACACACAAGCCTATTCAACACCCTCTATATTATAAGTAGTACCTTAATACTACAATAAACCCCTTTTATAATCATGCCCATTTTAGTTACATCCTTGTTTGTGTTATCCATTTTAGCAAGAAACACCATTTTTTAGAGTCACTAACACACTCGTTACTAGCACAAAATATTTGCAAAGCTTTTTTTTTGTAAATGTGACTATAATGGGGCAAATTTAGGGCAAATAATAGTGTGTGATTATAGAGGGGGTTTACTGTATAACCTTGTAGAAATATTTAAAATTGCATGTGTTGAATTGATAATTGTGGGATGAGGGATCAAGGAGGATAATGGTGCAACCCAACGCCTACTAATGCACCATCCATTGGAAACTTGTTATAATTGATGCCTCATTTGTGGGTGAACTCATCCACAATGGAGTTCTCAAGGTAACCAATTTTCTAAAGTGAAGTTCCTTAAGAAGATTTAAAGCTATAAACGAGGAATGAAGTACAAGTCTTTAATCATCATTCTATGTTTTCGGCTACAAAATGAAAATCAAAGATTAAATTTGACTATTTTTTTTTCCTCCCTTTTGGTGATTGAAAACCTTGAAAGTCATTTCATTTTCAAAAAAATTAAGTTTTAATTTTCTTTTCAACAAAATTTTGTCAATAAAAAAAAGGCTGATATAAACCTTCTTATAATTTATTTTTTCCTTTCCCCTACTAGGTAATAACTTATGTAAGTGGATAAACAGTAAGTACTATAAGTAAATTGGTAAAGAATGTAAGTGGTTATTACCATACTGACATTAATTAATTCCTAAAGGGATCAACTGGAAGAAAGAAAAAGAAAGAAAAAGTAAGGAGTAAGGATCTCCTCATTCTAGAGTTTAAAAACTTTGACCATCAAAATAAAAAAATCATGATTGAAGGAAAAAGGTCGTCAAGGTATAAGTTCACTTTATATTAAGCTTGAAGGCCTAAAGGATCAAGGAAATGGAGGTGAATGAAAACTTGATATGGAATCCCAAATGGCAACTTGTGGATAATGTTTAATGGTTTAATCAACTTCATGCTAGGTCCATCTTACCATGACCCCAAAATTGGTCACAATTTTATTTTTATTTTATTTGAAGTGGGCACAAAAGTTGGTTAGGCCATGAGCCCAAAATGTTAAATATGGTCATAATATCTTTTCCTTTAATTTTTTTTTTGAGGCATGTGAAAATATGATTGTAGAAAACCATGAATGATAGAAAAAAATTTAAATTGATAATTTTATATAAAAATAGGGAAAAAGAAATAGGGGGATTTTGGCAACCTCCTTCCAAATTTTTTCACCCTAAACCTTACACAGCCTAAATATAAGTCATATTTTCCATTTTGTCACCATTTGAGAATCTTCATCAAGCTTATTTGTCTTTGTGTTTGTTTGAATGTTTTTGTTTTGTTGAATTGTTTTTTACAATTATCTTTTGTGCACTGGAAGGCTATTCACAAGATATAGAAGGTTGCAAATCACAACTATAGAACTAGAATTATATGTGGATTTCAATTTCAGTTTCTCAACACCAATTCCAAAATACATATTTTTGGGGGCATTCAAAATTCAATGTTTTCTAATTTATTCAATGTGGTTCATAATCTTTTTATAATGATGAAGAAATAAAAAAGATTAATGAACAGGCAAAACAAAGTTGAAAGAAGCTACCACAAATGCATTAGGAGGTAACACTCACTACTAAAGAACAAGGGCAACCACCAATGTAGGAAATCAGAAGTGCCATAAAAAAGAAGGCGAAAAAGGAATTGTTGATTTGGAGCTCAAATTTGATTCCGAAAGAAGAAACCCAATACCATGGCAAGACCATAAAGTTGACATTTGCAATGCAATTTGAAGCGGGGGTAGAAGAAGAATTTGCAAAATCAGCCATTTAAAAAAAAAGGTTTTAAAACAAAAAAAATTGGATTTGGATTTGGCCAATTTGGCCTTTTACCTTAAACCCTCCCCTTGCATTTCACATCTTTTTGCTCCTCACTAGGTTCAAACCCAACACAGCATTTTGGGGGGGGGGGGAATGTGAGTTAGATCAAGAGTCCTTTTGTTTCAAGTTAAAAATGGGTGCATCTTCTTATAAATATAACAAACTTGTGTTAATTATTTTTGGTTTTTAATGGGTTTATGAAAGTTTCTTACTATATTTGGGCTAAAATTAGAGTTTGTAGATTACCCAATTGTTTGTTAATCATGTATATGCATTTTATCTATTTGTAGGACATATTTCTGATTTTCTGGGGGTTTTATGGGGTAGGCATGAATTCTTGGCTCAAATTAGAAGTAGGTATGGTTTCAACTATTCAAGGTTTTATTTGCACATGATTACATTGCAAGAAGACATTTAACACCATTTTTACGAAATACAAAAAAGAGAAAAGGTCAAATGGAATTTTTGGCAACAATAAATATGAATGTGTTTATTTTGAGTGAGGCAAGCCACCACATGAGCTTAGAGCTTGAAGCTAAAGCTTAAAATTAGAACTTGGGATGGTAAAATGTTTTTTTCCTTATACACATGTAAGTAAAATCTAAGAATTTAATCACAAAATGAATGTTGTATTAGTATACCTATAAGCAAACATGGGGATGAATGTAAGCAATCATCTTCATTATGGACGAATGGTTTTTTTCATTCATCAAATGTATGGATGAATTTTTTTGTGCATTCGGTACATGTTTTTAATAAATAGAACTTCCATAAGAATTATGGATGAATGTTTTATTTAATCATCAAATCATTATGGATAATATTTTTTCATAATTTTAATTAATAATAGTTTCATGACACACAATCTAATTATATATGATATAACATTTGTTGAATAATATATTGTAAATTCCATTATAGATGTATTTCATGGCTATGGTTTTAAATGTCATTATTTAAAAAATCTTTTAACTATACTATCATTACTATGCTAACATCCACCCCATGGTCATTTTTTTAATTTTATTTTTTCTTGAATAAATTGACCTAGTTTCATTGACAACAATGGGTTTTTTCTTTTCCCTCCTCTAAAAGTCCCATAACTTTTTTCAAACCTATTTATAATTGTCATTGGCAACAATGGGAGTTTTGTTTTTCATTCTTCATTGAGGGTTCCATGACTTTGTTCAAATTTAACTAATGTTGTTGACAACAATGGGTTTTGAATGTTTTAGATGTTTAAAAACTAGGTAACATCATTAGTGATAATGAGCTTATGAAATAAACTAAATTTTAGTTTTAGGCATCTTAATTAGATTTATTCAAACAACCTATTATCATAGATGACAATGGGATTTTTTAATAATTATTTGTTTTCAAGGCACCCCAATTTTCCACAAAGTAAATATATAATGTTGTTAACAACAATTGGAAGGGGGTTGGGGGGGGTGACACTCATTCCATGATAATATTTCTTGAATTGTTTAACATTGTTCATGAAAATGAAATCTTAAACAAATTTTTTTTAATCATTTTGGTCCCATCATCATATTTTCCTTATTATCATAATTTCATTATCCATCATTATTAAATGACATTCAAGTATGAGATATTAATATTTGGACAACAAATGGATATAAATGGATGGATATAAATAATTTTGAATTTATTTATCTTCCAATCATAGATGAATTTCATCCAATGATTTATTTATTTAATCCAAATCATAAATGAAGTTCATCCATGAAAAATTGACCTTCATCCATATGAAATCATTCATCTATGGACATATTCATCCATGTAGGTGGATTAAAATCACATTAAATTTTAGTTCCAAATTCAAAGCTCCAAGTTCAAGCTTCACACTCATGCACAAATCATCCTCTATTTTGGGTAGATAGATTTGTGTAATGGGAATTGTGCTAATGTGGTGAACAAATGCAATGGAAAAATAACAAAATCAACAAAATCCATAAGCACATCAAAATTTTGATATTGCAACTTCAAAACATGAGGAAAAGAAAAAAATTCAAGACAAATTGGAAATTTTTCTAAAACAAACATTGAACAATTCAACAAATTTGAGTGCAAGTTTCCAAACAACCACAACTTTATATATGCATGCACATATGGCTACATTAGAACAAAATTAATATATATTCATTCATAGCTTTGATATCAATCTCCATGTCCACAAATTATATGCTAGATTTGTTTCTAATTTTGTATTGCAATAGTGAGTTGGTTATGCCTTCATGCATCTCCGTGGCCTCGTGTAATAGATCTTTATCTTTCTCATTATCCTTAATGAAAAAACTTCAATTTCTATATCAGATTTTTTTCCTTGTGTAACATTTTCTCCATGGTGAATTTTAGTGTTAACTTTAGTTATGGTTGCCCTTCACCTTTCAACTTTTTCCCTTCCTTCAACTTCTTGTATCAATTTTTTATTAAATCTATCATTTTCAATTGTGCAAATATTGTGCAACACAATGCATGTGGATATGATATAAACCATGTGTCGCAATGATACATTTGCCTTCTTCATAATGATTTTCCATCTGCCTTCAAAATACTGAAAGCTCATTCAACACACATTCAAGTTGAGATTTGGATGAAATTCCAATGAACTTTGCATGATTGCAATCCATCCACATATGCTTTGAATGGGCAATATGCCCAAGGTTACATCAAATATGCACAATCCCCAATCTATTTATATATTTTTTCTTATACAATTTCTCCCAACCTTTGAAAGTTTGAAAAAAGTCCAATCATGCATGTTTCCTACACATCTAGATTCATAATCTCAAAACACACATTTTGTGTCAACAATACTTTGAAAGAAACAAAATGAAATGACTTCCAACAATAATAACCCTCCCCACTAATTACTAGAACAAGAATTGGAATATGTGACTCCTATGCTACACCTATAATGTGAGGAATTCCATTAAGTACTTCAAATTCATTTGCCAAAACCCCAAATGGGCTTTCAATTGAAAATTGAACAAATAATCATTACAAATGAACTCAAAAAATCTACACAATTTTCTCACAATGATTGAAATTGAAGATTTAGCCACCCATATATTTTTTCAACATTACATAATGTATTTTTAACCCTGAATTTTTGCAATGACATGACAATTATACTTTTAGCAAATGCTCTCTTTCATACGTGTATTCTATCTTTGTAAATATGGAACCATTTCTCACACAAAAATAAAAATGTAACATGTGATACATGTATTTTTTGTTTGAACATTCTTTTTATAAAAAAATCCGATATAAATCTATTGGTAAAAACTAGTTTGTCTTTCATAAGACCACATGTTATAATTCCAATTCATAACATTAAACCAAATGCTCAAAATCATGGCATTTCCCATCTTCCATGCAAAGTTAATGCTTGCATTTTTAACACATGTTAGCACTGATAAATGGCCAAAACAATTAGAACTTTTTCTTTTATCATCCATGGTGATCCTACTTGTTGAAATGAAGAAAATTAAGAACGCATAAACACTATTAAAAAAAAGATGAAAATGAAAAAAATATAAACCCTAAACCAATAGTTTAAAAAATTACATAACATTTCAAGTTAGAAAACAATATTTACATGAAATTAAAAAGTTAACATGTTTTGGCTCCATTCTAATGTTAAAGTACTTCAACAAAGTCTATTTTCACTTAAAATTGCACTTGAAAGCCTAGTCCTTCAACATGGTGTAAAGGGGGCGTAAATATAGTTTGTTGAAATTTTTAAAAATTGATCCCACTTTAGATAACATTGGGACTTATTAATGGACTTAATGTATTTATAGACTATTGTTAAAATTTCAAAATATTCAAATTGGGGGTGTTAAACCTTTTTTTTGTAAATTAATTAATTCAACAAGATTTGCCAAACATGAATTGTAGGTGCAATATGTATATTTGAAAATAGGTTAGGCACTTTGGCTATTAGGTAGGTAAGTGCATATGGGTAATCATAGTTTACCACCTTGGTTGGGTATTGGACAAGAATAGAGTAGGTAAGCAATTGGTCCCTACTAAATAAGTAGATGCATGTGAACATTTAGTACATAACTAATTGTAAGGATGTTTTGCTAATGTGGTAGTATGACATTGGACAAAAGCTCCTTAGTTACATCACATATCCTACTGTTATTTGACATTTTCGAACCTCTTGAAGGTTGTCGTGACCCAACACCCACCATTGCACCAATTGCATAGAACTCATTTTTGGGTTTTGTGTAACTGGATATTATTTTTTCCCCCCTTCCCTTTTTCTTGCCCCCATGTTAGACTCATTTTTCTTTTTCTTCTTCCCTTTTCTTGCCCGATTTACACCCCCTCCTACCTACCCCCTTCCCTTCATGTTCTCTTCTTTTCTTTCTATCTTCTGGCCAAAATGAACTAACCCCCATGACTGCACCAATTGGCCGTTCTATCCATAGGATGGGCTAGATGATTCGCTTCTTTTTCATTCACCTCTTTTACCTTACGTTAACCAACATTCTACCATAGTCAATCTTTTTTGGTTGCTAACCTTTGACCTTTTTTTTTCATTACCAATTTTTTTCCCAACCCTGACCTCCATACTACCCACCCACCTAGTTATTATATTGACCTAAATCTTAGCCCTCCTTACGAACTAACAATTAATCCTTTATTTACCTTAGCAAAACTCTTATCCCCTCTTGGCTAAACATATATTTATTCTTGGCTAAACTTATAGATTTTCGTTAGCTAAATTTCCATCTCTTGACAAAACCTATATAATTTTTTAGCTAAATTTCTATCTTTTGGCTATACTTATATATCTTGCTGGCTAACTTTTATTTCTTAGTTGAACTTATATTTCTTTTTTATTAAACTTCTATTTCTTGGTTAAACCTATATTCTTCTTGGTTAAACTTATATTTCTTGGCCAAACTTCTATCTTTTGGCTAAACCTATATATCTTACCGGCTAACTTATATTTCTTGGCTAAATTTATATTTATTATTGGCTAAACTTCTATGTCTTGGCTAAACCTATATTTCTTCTTGGTTAAACATATATTTTACTGGCTAGATTTCTATCTCTTGGCTAAACCCACACATCTTACTAATTAACTTTATTTCTTGCCTAAACCTATATTTTTTATTGGCTAAACTTCTATCTTTTGGTTAAACCTATATTTCTTCTTGGTCAAACTTATATTTTACTAGATAAATTTCTATATTTTGGTTAAACTTATATTTCTTGGCTAAATTTATATTTTTTCTTGGTTAAACTTATATTTATTGGCTAAACTTATATCCCTTAGCAAAACCTTTATTTTTTTTAGTTAAACTTATTTCTTTTATCTAAACCTATATATATTTTTGGTTAAACTTGTATCTTTTGATTAAACCTATATTTCTTCTTGGCTAAACTTCTATTTCTAGGCAAAATCTATATATCTTATTGGTTAAACTTCTACCTAATTCTTATTCCAAAAATTAATTAAGAAAGTAGATACATTTTTTAGTAATGCCACTTTAGTTATTTGCAAAACATCTATTTATTAGCAAAACCTACTTGCCCACACATCATTATACCTATCTATGCACTTGCAAATTATGGATTTCAATTATAGAAATTATAATTAAAATGTGGGTATTGCAATTGTGAAAAAACTTTCGGCGATGGTCTTCTACCTCCACTTTGGACCATTTAATGCAAGATGTATTTGATTTAATTAAAGAATAGGCTTGATAAATTTAAAGCTAAAAAGACATCAAACATTTGTGAATATTTGCACAATTTTTAATAGTAATCAAAATCAATCCTAGGCTAGATTTTGGGGGGGAAATTTGGCCAAATCTTCACATACAAATACTTGCAACAAATTTTTATTTTTATTTTTTGAAGGTGAATGAAGAAAGCCTCAAGTTGGGCTCTCAAGTTGAACTAACCACATTAAAGGTAAGAGAATAAACTTTTATTTCATTCATTTATTTTTTTCTTTTCATTGTGTTTCTATTTTAATTTATCACTCACTATTTTATTTTGTATGACATTTGTATATGTTTATATAGTAATTAATTTTTATGACATTTACCATTAAAATTATCTAGGTTTATATATATATATATATATTGGGGTAATTAGTTTTAAATTCTAAGGCTAATGTTTCCATTCATTATAATTTTTACTTGATTAGCTTTAAAATTCAAAACATAATTGTTATAAATGTTTTTTGTATTCCACTTGTAGTTTTGTTTGTATAATCATTAGGTTGAGAACATTTACCATTAGGATTGTTTAGGGTTTTGAGTTTAAGGTTTAATGAAATGTGTGTTGATTTATTTAAGTTGTGTTTTCAAATCAAGAGACAACTCCTTTGAATGTGATATCATCTTTTAACATCAACGGTATGATAATTTTTCTTAATGATTTTTTTTAAATTGATTGTTTTGTTCATAATTTAAGGAAATCAATCTCCTTTGATGGTTTTAATATGGTCATCAAAATTCCACTAAGAATGTTCCATGTTTGATATATGGATTTAACATTTTGGCCTCCCGTAGATTGTGTGGATTTAGGGTCATAATGCCAATATTGCATTTTACCACCCACATACAATGTGCATCTTTAAATTGTTATATAGGTATTGCATTTCCCTCTTCCATATATAGTGTGGATTAGGGTCATAATGTGGGTATTTCACTTTGCCCCCACATATAGTTTACATCCTTAAATTGTCATGCAAAGGTTGTGTTTCCCTCTTCCATATATAGTGTGGATTAGGGTCATAATGTGAGTATTACATTTTGCCCCTACATATAAGTGTGCATTTTCAAGTTGTCATGCAGGTATTACATTTAGGGCCCCACATATAGTGTGGATTAGGGTCATAATGTGGGTATTGCATTTTGCCCCCATATACAGTGTGCATATTTAAATTATCATGTAGGTATTGCATTTTTTCTTCCATAAATAGTGCAGTTTGTTAACTATCATGTGGGTATTACATTTATTATCCATAGATAATATGGATTTAATATAGACTTGCAAGTATTGCAATTTGAAATTTACAATTATGGCCATAGACCATATCATATGTTTTCCATACTTAGCATTTAGGGTATTATGTGCATGATTGTATAAGGTTTAGATGAGGGATACAAATCAAGTACTTAAAACATGTGCATTTGCATTAGTATTGAATATGATAATTAACATGTAATTCGACATATTATAAGTATAAAGTTTTGGACATTAACATCAATTTATTGTCTTTTTTTGTATAATCAACTCAAGGAATCGTTTCAAACATGGGTCATGCTTCAAAATCTTAATCTATTGATATTCAAAACCCAAAAAAATCACCTTTTAACAACATGGACTTGGTGTGGAAAAAAGATGTTCGACATGGAGGGGCACATATAATCGAGGTTGAGTGTGCATACATCCCACATGCATGAGTCTCGGAATTTATAAACGGTGAATGAAGCCATGAAAACTCCTCAATGGAATGGAACATTTATAAGTGGGTACCCTCACAAGAAAATGTAAAAATGTTAAAAATCCAAAACCACATCAACCATATTTAATATGATGTTATATTGTTCATTTTTGTTATATGGAATTTGTTTTTAAACCTCATATTGTACCAAACTCTAGGTCTTAAATTAATTGCACATATTCTAGGTATGCATGTGTGTATGGATCACAAGACAATCGTGGAGACCCAAATCAGCATTGATCCATTAAATGGGGTTGTTTAGCTCAATTTTTGATTAGGTGATTATACACACGACCGAAATGGTGGAGATAATCTTTTACCATTAACTTCATACACATGCCAATGGTGAACTTGTGCATGGTAAACATGACCTTAATTCCATTGTGCGACCATCTTTTTTTGCCCCACAAATGTCACAAGCCCTCAAGGACCACATTTGGACCTAGTAGGGTTTAGGCTACACTGTCAAACAAATATATGACAAGCATAACGCAATATGGTGGGCTGGAATCAATGCATGAGAAGCAATGACAAGGGATGATTTCATTAGACAACAATACATTATTTATTTGGATTGTAAACACACAAAAAGGAGTTGGCGTTTACACAAAAATCCGGCCATTTCCTTTTGCACATGGGCATTTAGTCATTCAAATGATGTGTTTTATTTTCAAGATGCAAGTGAAGATAATGGGGTTCATGTCCCATTCACAATAAGGATACAAACCCCATTTCAATTGCAAGCCATGGTTTCAGTAGGTGATAATGGGGGAATCTCAATGGATGCCACCATCAGCACCAATGATGTGAAATTTCATTTGTTCACATTGATGTTGTTTGATGCACATCGCATCGAAGTGTTGGTTGCATGGATCATTACAAGCTACCAAACATACGATGATTTGGTGGAATGGCCAAATCCTTTGAAACAAAGCTTCTGAGGAAAAAACCTAAATGGAAACCTTCATGTTTCATCGTTAATGATGTTCCACAAGAGTTACGAACATTGCGATGAGTTTTATTTTCATTCTACCTTTTTTTGAACTTTTATGTACATGCAACCATTTCAAAATTTCATCCCACATTATTCATTGTAAATAATGTTATTAGTTGAAATGATGATAAATTAGTATTTTATGCATGGTTAGGATTGTGTGAGGTGACAATCAAGTGCCCATTTACCTTTGCACATGGCATGTTTTAAAGGCCTGGTGCTTATGTATGATGGAAAAAATCAAAGACAATGAAGTGCAACGTGTAATATTAGACGACCTTCACACCGTCATGTACATGCCCATGGAACCAGGTGAAACCATTGAAGCCTTCATGATTTGTGGGATAAACAAGATCATTGAAATCTTCACCCAACATTTGCTTAATGATTCATGGACTCAGTATTTTTGGACCTATTATTTCCAAGTTAGTACGTGAATTAACTTTCAATCCATTATTGTTGTTCCACCATGTTGTGCATATCCCAGAATATTCATTATTTGAATTAAGGTAAAAACACTAATGATGGACTTATAATCCCATGTGGGGGCAAAATACAATACCCACATTAAGACCCTAATCCACGCTATATGTGGGAGCACTACAAGTAATACTTGCATGACAATTTAAAGATGCACATTATATGTGGGGGCAAAATGTAATATTCACATTATGACATTAATCCACACTATATGTGGGAACCCTAAATGCAATACATGCATGAAATTTAAAGATGCACATTATACCGGGGGGAAAGTGCAATATTCACATTATGACCCTAATCCACACTATATGTGGAAGCCCTAAATGCAATACATGCATGACAATTTAAAGATGCGCACTTGTATGTGAGGGCAAAATGCAATACCCACATTATGATCATAATCCATATTATATATGGTAGAAGGAAATGTAATACTTACGTGACAATTTATGGATGCACATTGTATCTTGTTATAGATTTGTGGATGGTGGGGTTTTGATGAATGCCACATTCAAACTAAGACACACAAACATCAATTGAATCTTACCACGGGGCATTGAAATGTTGGTCCTTTTTGGAAATAAAAGGGTTTCGAGGTTGATAGATTGATTGGTTAGTGTGGAGACTCATAATAACGGTTGCAAGACATTACATGCACACAATTGAAATGAAAGAACGCATAAAAAATAAAGTTGTGGAATGCATTGTGAAAATGAGTGTTGAAAAGGCCACATTGATCCTTCACACCAATGTCACCCATGGGATAGATGATTTGAACGAAACTAGCCATGCATGAATGGTACGAAACCAACAACATCCGAATATGACATATAAGGTCCTATTTCCTTTCATCAAGTATGTTTATTGCACATGTGAATGGGTGTTGTGTGGAAATTTGTGCAAACATCAAGTTGTCGCTTCTCTTACATGTACCAATTTCACTAAAAAAAAAATCATTTAATATTGTGGGACATGGTATGGATATGATCGTGGAGGTTTTGTCGCCAGTGTGCGAACCCTACCTATTTGCAAATTTATGATAATGAATATGATGATGAAAAAGCCAATGAAGATCATTTTGAAAAACCATGGGTTGTTGATATGTGTGAGCTTATGAAACCGGATGATACTTCCCCCATTGTGAAAAAAAGAAAGATCACAACCAACCTTCAAGTTCATCCACCCCCACATAGAAAATGTTTACTCAAATGGGTGACATAATGCAAGAAATCATCAATGAAGTTAAAGAAGGTAAGGTTTAACTCATAAACCACACCACATCATTGTTGCATGTTATTGCAATAGATGTATGAGGTATTCGCCCTTCCAAGGTGAATAAAGTCATGCATCTCAACATGGTATTTCATTGCGTTAATGATGGACTTGGTAATTTAGTGCACCGGATGAAGGATTGGATGAGGGCTTGTGAGTAAAAAAAACACAAACTTGTTTGTACCTATCCCCCATTTTAATTTTCTATTACTAAAATGTGCATCATATTACAATTATGTCAAAGATAAATTATTTATGCGTTAATGCATTGATGTTTGTATTAAGTGAACATATAAGGTTTGAAAGTTAAAGTTACATTATTAAAGTTATATAACACATATTTTTTAAAACACCCAAACAATAATATTTCATTCAAACGTCATATAAAGGTGGGTATTGCATGCAGGTATTGCAAGGTTTAAGGTATATCATCATTAAAGGTTAACGAACACTAACATAAGTATTACATATAATTTCATATCTTTCGTGGGTATTAATTACGTTATATGAAAGTATTGCAAATTTTTTACTCCTTCTAGAAAGGGATTTGACCACTTAATGCAGGTATTGTCAGACATTTTTCATTATAATGATGATTTGCTTTAGTTATAAATATCATTTGGATATTTTTTATTACATTCAGTCCATTATATGTAGGTATTGCATTTGGTGAGCAAGATCCCCTTAAGTAGCCTAGATGATGAGGGACCAAGTTTTTGCAATGTTTGCATAATAAATATTTATTAATCAAAAGGGGGCTTTTGGTGAGGGTACACAATATAGATTTATGTAGGTATAATGATAAGCTTACTATGGTAGATTGGTAGTATTACAAATTGCCTTATGATCACCTTAACACTCATTACAAACAATGTAGGTATTACAAATTAGGGTTTGGAAAAATTAGGACATGCCCACATTCAATGCTTACACCTAGAGATGAAGGTACTAATAATTGGTTAATTTTTTTTAAATAGGTATCTTTTGGATACATCCCATTATTTTTATACACTTGATACAAGTATTGCATTTGGTAAACAAGATGATCTTACATAACTTTAAATGATGAGCAAACATGTTTTTGCATTATGAAATTAAAGGGGGTTACATAATGTAGATTCACCTAGGTATTGCAATTTGGGATTTAACATAGGGTGACATGGTATGGTATTACAAATTGAAAACTTTAACTTTCATCATGTAGCCATTACAACCTAATGGATGCATAGGTTTAAATTTGAAAAATTAAGCAAACCTATACAATGAACCTTAAAATGTTAAGTTAAAACCTTTGTATGTCACAAAAAATCCCTACATTGACCCTAAATTAAATAAACACAAAAAGAACAAATTGCATAACTTTAATGGTGGAATTTAACAATTTTTTAAGAATTAAGTGTTAAACCTAATTTTGGAATTATTTTTACATAACTTTAAATTGTGTATAGATTATCAACTTGTGTTTTAGACCTAATTTGGGGGGGGACCCCAACCAACGGGAAGGTTTTTTATCATTCATACCTTTGCCACGAAGTCGCTTTCATTCTCCTTTCTTTTAATGAAAAAGAAAAGAAAAATAGGAACCTCATTAAATATATGTGTGTATGTGAATACATAAATTCACTTTAAAAATATTCCTTGAAAATAATATAAATGTTAGGAAAAGGTTACTTTAAAACAATTAATGACAAAAAGGTGGGCTTAATTTCCCTAAACCCAATGTCCCCCTATTTATTTGAAACATATATTAGGCAAAAGTTTAGATTAGGGTAATGGAACATGAACATGAGTTAGTTGATATGTGGGTATTGCAATTTGAAATGTTTTATGGAGAACCAAACCATAAACAAGAGAAGATAATACATTTATAATACCTACATAGATAAATTGATTTATGCACCAAGGGGTCCTTTCGTGAAAATGGGCAATGTAATTATATAAAAATATTAAATTTTTTTTTTTTAAAGGTTATCGTGCGAGTATTTTATCATAAGGATAATGAAGGTATTGCTTAAATGTTATAACATGGCCACAGAATGTGTTAACCATATTAAATGAAAGTATTGCTCATTTGGTTTATAGTAAATGTAATCCATTCGTAATGGATGGGGGTATTGTGCAACATGGTATAAAATGAACGCAAAATCTACAAATCCCAAAATTAGAGGTCAAAATTAAAACAAGTGGATTGATACCAAAATGTTCAAGTAACCACACTACAAAAAAGATGCTGATAAAAAAATCATGTTAAGTTAATCTATAATGGCTTGATACAAAATGGTGCATACATGCACTAAAATTATATCTATAATTATTCTTCCGAGGATAATGAACTAAAAGGAATGCCCATACTGGTGCGATACTTTGCTATAGCTTCTATAGCTTTTGCTACATGGTGATGAGTAAATAGTTGACAATGTTCAAACACAAATCGAATTGCATTTACAACAAAAGCCTCCTTTGTTACGGCTCGAAGCCTAACACAAATAAATAAATAAATAAATAAGATTTCCATGTTAAGATGTAAATAATGTTTTTTAAAAAAAAGTATAAGTATGGAAATATACCACCCATGAATGATTTCGGAATTGTGATACTTGGATATTACATCCATTTTTTTAGTTCAGTTGTGTTTATTGGATTCCAATGTCCAATTCCGAGTGCCCCATGCAACTTTTAAAGGCTTTGCATAAGCAACTTTACTTACTTGAATTGTCTCAACAAGGTTTTCGTCCTTTTCAAAGCACACCCATGCACTTTGTGGGATGAACCCCCACCCCCCATGCTGAAATCCCTATGATTCCCAACAAGATTTTGGAGGTTAAATGTACCAGCAAAGGCCGTTTAACCTGTTCCATTTGTTACACTTGGGCTTGGAGTTCATCCCATTTTAATTCCATTTTCTTCTTCACTTTATCAATCGTCTTCTTTTCATTCTACTTTTGCCTTGCATGTGGGTTGCTCAAAATTTGAATGTTCATAGCATAGTGATTTTGTTGCCTTGGTCCCCTAACACAAATAGAAGGACGACCATATTTGCCTACCTCCATGCAAAGCTCGTGTTTGTTATCCAAATGTTAATGGAGTAACCATTTAGTCGCATAAGTGTCAGTGCATCCATTGATCTTGCACTTCCACCTTGACCCTTCATGCACCCAATTTGCATCTTCCATTGCATGATTTAGTGGTACATCTACTTGATCACTTTCATGTGAAGCCATCAGAGCCCCTACAAAAACAACATTCAAAATCAAAGTAATAAGTAATCCATAAAATTGATGAAAGTATTGCAAACAGACCAACAATAAAAACCTACAAAATATGAAGGTATTGTAAATAAACCAGCAAGAAAACCCTACAAAATATGAAGGCATTACAAATAAACTAGCAAGATAATTCTAAAAATATGAAGGTATTACAAACCAACAAATAAACATTAAATATGAAGGCATTGCAAATACGCTAGCAATTAAACCCTTCAAACAATGAGGATATTGCTTGGAAAATATTGGGCAAAGAAATACCCCATCCCATTTTCAAATAGAGGATGAAGATGGGATTCAGGGTTTGGATTGGGATTTTTTATTTGTAATATGTTGCATTACACTTTTTTAAACTCTATCATGTGAAACGTATCATCCATCACAACAAATTTACTTTCGAGAATAGGAGTGGGATTAAGGTTTACTTTCAAAAGTAGGAGTATAGATGATAATTCTTTGTTCCACTTCAATTTCCTCCTCATTTGTTACAACATTCATTTGTTGATTATCAATAATCATCTTTCCTTGGTGTTTAAGTTTCTTCCGAAAACATGCCATCCTACAACAAATGCACTCAAATCCTTAAACAATAATCAATCCAAAAAAGAAAAACAAAAGCTTCAATCTCCCCAACAATAGCAATTGCCCCACTGCCCAGGAACTTCAAGCTCCCTTAAATAAACAATTGTAAACAACATATAAAAAGGGACACTAACTTATTTTTTCAAACTTGTTACAACTTTTTTATTAAGAAACAACCTACAACAAGAAGAATTGCAAATTTAAATGTTCATGCTATCAATCATAATAAATATTGTTCATTATATTTAAAGGTTTAAAATCCCTATACTTTAGAAGTTTTTATTTTTTTATTAAAATAATAAATATAATATAATTATAAAATTTAATTAATGGACATATATTTTTGTTATAATTGAATTGAATTAAATTTTAAAAATCATAAAATTATATTATTAAATTAAAATTTATTTGGATATATTAATTAATTATTTACATGAATTAATTTTAAATTAATATTTATAATTGAAAATTTACTAATAATTACATTAAATCTTGGGCATGACAATGGTGCCTTTATGTACAACAACAAAAAAAATTAAAAAAATGACAACGAACTAGGAGGTTCGTCTTGCACCCTAAGGAAAACCAATATCAAAGTTTTTTTTCTTGGGTTGTAAAAGAAAATGATGAGCTAGAAGGCTCATTGTCTTCTTTTGATTTTATGTGTTTTTTTTGTTTTTTTCTTGAATTGTCATTGTTGGGAGGTTCGTCATTGTCTTCTACAATGCAAGAAAAAAAGTAAAAGACAAAGACGAGGCACATTCATCATTGTTTCTACCCTGGTTTCATAAGAAGAGTAGAAGACAACAATAAACGTTGCATTCGTTGTCATCTTTTGCCCTAATCTCGTAAGAACGACAGAAGATGAAAACAAATGCAGCATTCGTAATCGTTTTCTTTGCAAGAGGATAAGAGTGAAAAAAAGACAAAGAAAAAAAAAAGGTTGATGTACACATACCTACCACATATGCACATGTTATCTTTTGAAATAACATCTTTTGCAACACCGTTTCTGTGCTCTGATTTTGCAATAGTATTTAATTACACTTCAATGTTACAACAATATTAAATTGCTATGTTCTAGTAACATTTAGTGCCTAATCACTCCTAATCACTCAATACCTCCTTTGTTCCTTTGACTATACTAAAGTTTCGACTACAACAATGCTCCTCGCCTCCTACAAATTATAACAATAAGGTTTGAATGGTGGCAAGATTTAAGGGTTTTTGGTGGGGTGGAATTAGGTAGTTGCAAAGTTAGGTACGTAGTTAGGGTTTGAAATGCTTGGGTAGTCGAATTTTAAAAAAAAAATGGGTAGCCTTGAAGTAAGTGAGAGGAAAAAAAAGTGACCCAACCTCAATGCCTGCAACATATCCAATAATTGGAATGAACTTGAGTTCATTCTAAACAGAACTGGTGCAGTCATGGGGGCTGGGTCACTCCAACCCTACCTTCCCCTTTCTTCTTCTCTTCCCGTTCACTTTTTTTCTTCCTGTTTGGCGTTTGTGAGTTTTTCTTTGTTTGAGCAAAAGGCCGAAAGAGGGAGGAGAGCTAGAGAACATGTTTGTGATCAGATTAGAGACCAAAGAAGATGGGTGTGAGTTTTAAATGAGCTTTTCTTTCTTTGACCATGGCAAGAGGAGGTATCAAACTGGGTGTTTCCAATCAGACCAAAGAGGTTTAAGGGAGGTTTGAAGGATCAGGGAGGCTGTTTGTTAAAAAGGATGTTTAGTTAGTGATGATTACAGAGGGTTTGTGAAAGGAGCATCAATGAATGTGCTCATTGTGTCCACAGAGAGGGTGTCCAAAGGTTTGTGGAAGGAGCCATTAGGAAGCTCGCACTCAAAAGAAGAAAGGTTAAGAAAGGTGCCCTCACCATCGCCTGAGTGAGCTTTTATTTTCTTTTTTTTCTCTGTTTTGATATGTTTTGCATTTTGATGTTTTTGTTTCTTAATGTCTCCTTGTTGTTTTTATGTTTTCTCCTATTCCCTTATTCTATTTCCTTTTTGGTTTTATTTTACTTTTTGTTTTGGTTTTATGTTTTCATGCATTTCCATGGATTTTATTTTTCTCTGTTATTTATCTTGTTTCTAAAATCTTTTTTGTCTTAAATTTTTTTAAAATAAATTGTCTTTTTCTTTTCCATTTTTCTCTGTTTTTTTCTCTTTCTGTTTTGATTTGTTTTCATCTCCGTTCTGTTTTTTTTTCTTTCTCTAATCCCCTTTTTTATTTTCGGTTTTCATTTTTTCTTAATTTTATTTTTCTCTATTTTTATTTTCTCTTTGTCTTTGTGTTTTTTTTTCTCCTTTTCTGTTTTTAAAAAGAAACTCTATTCCATTTTTTCTATTATCTTTTTTGTTTTCTCATGTTTCATGTTTTTCTCCCAATTTTATTTTCCTCTGTTTATTTTCCTCTTGTGTTTTTATTTATAATTATTCTTTCTTTCTGTTTTTATGTCTTTTTCTTTCATTTTTTATGTTTTCTTTTTCTGTTTTTCCTTTCTCATGTATTTTCCTAATTTTATTTTTCTCTGTTTTTTCTCCCTCATTGCCTTTTTGTTTCTTTTTTTTGGTCTTTTTCTATTCCATGTTTTCTGTTTTCTGTTTGGTTCTTTTTTTTCATGTTTGTCCGTTTTCATGTATTTCCTTAATTTTATTTTTCTCTGTTTTTTCTCCCTCATTGCCTTTTTGTTTCTTTTTTTTGGTCTTTTTCTATTCCATTTTTTTCTGTTTTCTTTTTGGTTTTTTTCTTCTGTTTTTCCGTTTTCATGTATTTCCCTAAATGCTTTTTTGTTTTTTTTCATATTTGTGTTTTTGCTGTTTTAAAAAAAAATTATTCCATTTTTTCTATTTTTGTGTTTTCATTATTTTCCCTAATTTTTTTTCTCTGTTTTCTTTTTCATAAATTGTTTTTTGCTTTTGACCTTTCTTTTTTTCTCTCTCTCTCTTGTTTTTCGGTTTTCATGCTTTTTCCCCAATTTTTATTTTCTCTGCTTCTGTTTTCTTTTTGTTTTTTTTCTTTTGTTCTTGCTGTTTTTGTCCTTTTCTATTATGCTTTTTAATTTTCGTGTTTGTTTTTTTCCGTCTTTTCAGCTTTTTATTTTCCTTTTTTTATTGCCCTAAGCTAATGGACACGCATGTGGAACTTTAAGGTCACCCATTCATTTGATGGGTGGTGTAGGGGCGCACCCATCCGTTTGAAGGGGGGATTCAGTCGCAGACGACGTGTTTTGCCTTAGTCTGTAGTCTACTGCTGTGGCTGCTACTGCTGTGACAAGCAGTGGCGGAGAAACGTTACAATTATGTCATCATTGGTAAAGGTGTTGCAGCTGTAAGTTTTTGGCCACTTCCCTCATGGACATCATGTTTTCGTACACATGGGGGAAAAAATGAATCCCTTCTTAACTAGTTTTTCGTCCTATTATGTGTCCCATTTGTTTCATTCAGATCCGGCTCCGGAAAAGCTTTTTTTTGGATATTGTAATCTGATGTAGCCAAGAATAAGCAGATCCGGCTCTGGAAAAGTTTCAGTGCCCGCCATAAAAAGTACTCCAATGGATCACGGACTAATCGAGCAACTGACGTTGGCCACTGGAAGGCCACATGAAAAGACAAGGCCGTGTGCACTGGTTCTCGCACTATTGGAATGAAGAAAACATTTCTGTTCTACAAAGGTTGAGCACTGCACAAGAATAGGACAGATTTGGTGATGCATGAGTATCGCCTACAAGAGGAAGATGCTGCAAAAGGCCAAGCAATTGCACAGGTATAGCATTTCTGCTCTTGTGATTTCCCTTAGTGGCTTGTTGATGCATGCAAATTGATTGGAGGCAAATTGAAATTCCTGTGGTTCTAATAAAAAGTACTGTGTAAAGTCCCTGGTTTTGATTTTAATTTTGTGTTGAGCATGAATATTAACCCCATTGGAATGAACATATTACAAATGGGCAAGTGAATAACATTGGTAAACCCATGTAAAGGATATTAAATATGCATGAACAATGAGCAATTCTTTTTAAAAAGGAAAATGATTGCTTGAAAAGGGAATCATACCAAGTATGTATAAAGATGATGCCACAATTGTTGCAATTGTAGCCTAGCTTGGAAAACACAACCCAAAATCCATCAACACACATTTCAATACATAAATACATTATATCCTTCATAATGCTATTGGTACTAGATGTTATAAACCCTAAAACTTATACAAATGTATACAAATGCAAAACAAAAGAAATTTACAACAACAAATAAATTGCAAGATATTAAATGTAATCAAGTGATTTATTTTTAATGAAGGAACCAACCTTAGTTTTAAAAAATACTTAAATGAATATGAACCTTAAATATCAAAATATCCTAATGATAGATGCCCTAACCCTTAATAAACATATTTAATATATAAATGCAAGATCCAACAATTTAATAGCAATTAATTGTGCCTTAAATTATAAAGCTAATTAGGAAAAAAAGAAAAGAAAAGGTGGGATGTGCATACCTTGGGTATGGAGGTGATTTTTGAGTCTTTTTTCTCCCATTCTCTCCCCTTGGAAATAGAAAAAAATGAGGTTTCCTCAATATATTTCTAAAATAAGAATTCTTTCCAAAATATGTTTTTGAGTTGATTTTAATTAGCATGAAAAGTTGCAAAAATCATAAATATATTTGATTTCCCAAACCCTAAATATTATTATTTTAAAAAAAACTTTAAATAAGGACATATAACTCCTAAATGTACATTATACTTATTAAATACATCATACTCATACACACATCAAAATTTGAAATCTAGTGCCCATTATTTAAGTAAATTAATTAACTTAAAATAGGTAGATCATGCATTGAATAGTTGAAAGTGGAGGCACAGTTATATAACCGAGGCCATAAAGTTCTATGCAAGACCTTGATTAGGGTTCAGCATTTTATTGTCATCAGGCCTCAAATATTTTAAAATGGTTGTGATTTTTATTGCAATACCTTCATATTGTTATATCCATTGATGGATGTTGGTATTGCACAAGTGGTAGGTAGGAAGGTGAGTGGGTAAGTAGACAAGTATGCAGGTAGGTAGGTAGTAAAGAAGGTAGGTTAATACGTAGGCAGGTAAGGTAGTTAAGTCAGTAGGGTAGTTAGTAGGTTAACAGGGTAGCTAGGTGGGAAGGCAAGGTCAAGTTGGGAAGATAACTACTAGAACAAAAGTCAAAGGTCAGAAGCCGAAAAGGTTTGACTGTGCTCCAATGTTTGGTTAACGCAGTTGCAGGAACTGAATGAAGAAACGTGGCCCATCCTCTGGACAGAATGGCCAACTGGTGTAGTCATGGCGGCTGGTTCACTCTGGCACCTCCCAAACACCTTTTCACCCCTTCACGGTCACTTGTTGGCTGAACCTCATAACCGGCCAGAGTGAATTAACAGCCACCAATGCACCAGTTGGCCGTTCTGTCCACTGGATGGGTTGCGTTTTTTCATTCGGCGCCGGATGGGGCTCATCACAGTCGATTTCTTTTTGCCGCTGACCACTGTACTTTTTTTTTCTTTTTTTTTCTTGGCCGTTTTTCCTGGACCTAACCTCACACATAGCTACCCTGCTCACTTTTCTACCCTCATAAGTATTGCACCAACCTACTGACACAACTACCCTAATAACTAGTTATCCTACTGACCTAGCTATTGTACTAACCACCTACCCTACTAACCTAGCTACTCTATTAATTACATAC
>Ga0116231_10000489_pt1 | contig 69229 bp, 56 predicted proteins | sample S1TSphgellanicum_2_FD_89695 | JGI IMG/M metagenome (GOLD analysis project Ga0116231, IMG submission 89695) | Host-associated microbial communities from peat moss isolated from Minnesota, USA - S1T2_Fd - Sphagnum magellanicum MG | ecosystem: Host-associated > Plants > Peat moss > Unclassified...
AATTTGGGAAAAAATTCGAGAAACCATTAAGAAAAAATGAAAAACAAAAAAAAAAACTTCCATCCCCCCCCCCCCCTAACTTAAAAGAAATAAAAGCAAGGCACCTTGGCCCTTCCTATTGGTTGAAAGGAAAACATATCCTCCCCCCTTCACCCCCACCGCCCCCAATAAAACTTACATGGAAAGTCCAATGTCCAGTGTCCGAGTGGACACTTGACAGTCCACTTTCCACACCAAATACAGCTTGAGAAAAAAACCTCCCCTCTAACCTCCCAACCTTAAACCCAAAACTTAAAAGGAAAAAAACCAAGGCACCCTGAGAACATGATTGCTCTTCCCATTGGCTAGATGAATTTCTCTCCTTAAGAGGGTTCGTCACTATTTTTCGCCTGGGCTAATACCCATCGCAATGAACACCCCAGGTATATAGGTGAAAAGGGGAGGAATTTGGGCAAAATATATGGGTTTGAGATCAAGTGTTATCAGGAACATCCTTGGGGACACATTGAGAACTTGGGGAACAACTTGGAAAAATGGTAGGAACACATCAACAATTTTTTTTAAAAAAAAACCTTTCCTCCATGCCCCCACAACCCAAATTAAAATGTTGGGGCCCCTAAGTGGATGCTGCACCTTCCCATTAGCTACATGCAATTTTTATTTCCAAAACTATTAGTTACCTTTTTGGCCTGGGCTATGGCAGGGAAATAAATTTGGGGACATAGTCACCTTTCCTATTAATTAAACAAGGTGCCTCTCAAGTTTTCTACTTTTCTTTTTTTTGGTGACGTGCTAATTTGATTAGCCCATCACTCCAAAAAAGTTGCTACATCAAGACTTGTTGCACCAGTCATTTGGACGCACCAAGTATCAACCGTAGTAATTAAGGCAAACTTCTTAAGTGGAGCAATAGATAGAACAACAAACACCATTATCCTTCTTTCTTTCCTTTCTATTGCTACTTCTTCTTCTTCTTCACTTGGACATGTTCAAAGAGTTTCGACACACAAGCAAGCAAGAAAGCAATTCTCTAGATGGGCTCTTGTGCAAATAGACATAGAACACAAACACTAAAGATAACAGCAATGAGCAGAAAGATTTCTTAGATGAAGAATGAAGTTGTTAACATAAGGCCGACGATGAGCAGAAGCATTGCTAAGAAGGGATACAATGTTTGAGGTATGTAAACTTGAAAAACCCATCATTGTCATTATCATGCATACAAATATTCAAGGTTTTTGGTGCATTATCAATACCAGTATAGAGATCCTACAGACATTGAAACTTGAGATTGCAAAGTAGTGAATAATGACCAAGCTATTTTATTTGCTTGGAATATGTATATAGACATTTGGAGAGGAGTTGGATATCGAGGGATTTGAAATGGACTACTCTGTAAGTATACACTTTCATGGTGCTACTACACTTGCATTTCTTTAATTCTTTTTAAAGAACAAATTAAAGAAGACAACCAAATATTTTTGGTTTCAATCAAGAGCACCAATTAATCCTTTGGTGGCATATGTATGTGAAACATAAAATATAGTTTCTCAGCAAACAGTCAAGAATCCATGAACATTATAAGCACCATTGGTCAGGATGTAAAATTGTTTTAAGAAAACTATTAGACATCTATATGAGTTTTTTCTATTTACTGCATGCAATATTACAGGATGGTGTTCTGATAGTACAACTTGGGAATAAGGGTACATATGTGATCAATAAACAAACACCAAATCAACAGATATGGTTTTCATCTCCCATTAGGTCAATATGTATGTATGTATGCATGTATGTATGTTCCTAGCATTTGTATAATTTGGGTTTGTAGGCTTCCTCTTCTTTAGCGTAATGGACACCCCTTACTTTTTCATCTAATGGTTTTTATTGCATGTGAGTGCAGTGGTCTAGCCAGGTTTGATTGGCATGGATTAGAACAAGAACTAAACCAGCTCATGGGCAAATCCATCACTCTTAAAGATTGATATAATTTTTATTTTATTTTTTGACTTAGTTCTTTCTTTTGAAAGAGGGAGAGGGAAAAAGATGGATCTAAATAGAAGGATGCTCATAGTGCCTACTACACCTTTTTAGAAAGGTTACCATTGTTTTATTTTTTAAGATGGTGGACGTGCTTTTGATTTGTGCCCTTTGTGACTAAGAGATGTTCATAGCATGTTCGCTTTGCACACGACCACTCTGTAAAGACCACGCCCACTCAGTTTGCGTTGAGCATGACACGGACGTTGCCGATTGCCACATTACTCGCGAGTATGCTAACCTTGAGGTTAAACTTGCGCCTGTCGTAATGGTAATTAAATATGAAATTATGCTATTGTGTTTTTAGAGCTTGATTCCATTTTGCTTCCGATTGAAAAAATCGTAAACGAGGCCCTAGAACGTCACACAAATATGCAAACAACAAAGAAAGGCAAGCAGTTGCTCGAGAACATCAAAGACTCCATCACGTTATAGTAGCTCTCAAAAGGGCTACGTGTAATGGGGCCCAACATGAGGAAGCACAGTGTATGACTAGTATTGCAAAGGATCAACTTCAGGCTGGATAACGCATGGCCCTATGAGATTTGCAGTACCCTTGGCCAACCCACAAATAAACTAACAAGTGTTCGGATGCCCATGTAATGCAACCATTGTGACTCTCGCTTCTAGATTGAAGAACGCACGAAAGGTTCTCTTCAAAGACCACACTATAGTAAATGTTGTGCCTTAGGGAAAATTATTTTTCTTCCTATTCGCACCTTGCCAAAGTACATGGCGATGTTACAAGATCAACAAAATGTCGAATTACGTAAACATTTTCGTTCGTACAATGTTGTATTCGCATTTACGTCCACAAGGGTCTAGAGTGTGGGCTTCAAGCTTGAACCAAGAATGCATACCTACAAAGTGCAAGGAGGATTCTACCACTTGATTGGTGGTATGGAACTCGCAGAAGGGTAGTTGCCACACTTTCTTTAGGCCTATGTGCATGATGCAGTAAATGAGGGTCCAAATCGGCAAATGTAAAACCCCAATTTAAGCCCAGTGCATTTCACGACACTTCGCACGATCCTTGGGCTCATCAATCCTTATGTAAACGTCTTCATTCATGTAGTCGACCGTCGCACCGTAAACCCTGCAAAGGAGATCCACATTTGCATTACAGCTGGATGTACGTCGTTACAACGTCCCTATGGCAAATGAGGTTACAATGATAATTCTTGGTGAACAGGGAAAGGTTGGAAATCGTGATGTCATTATATAACGGCGATATGGAGGTGGTTTAAAGCGGATGAACGAATTAACACCTTCTTACGATCCTTTACAATACCTGCTACTTTTCCCCGCTAGGGAAGATGGGTGGTCTGAAAATCTACGACTACAGAACAATCAGGACGGAACACACACAAGGGTTTCAATGACGGTTTATTTCGCACAAAAAATGCACTTTAGCGACGAACTCTCCGCTCTTCAACTTGGTGGTCACCTTTTTCAACAGTACATCGTCGACGTTGTTGTTAAGATAAAACAAAACTCTTAACTTTTTGGTGTTAAACCAAGCTCAACCTTTGTGCGGAACTTTACCAAGGACTGGCAGATATGGCCAAACATGATGTTCAATTAGATCTTGCAAAAGTGTTTCAACGAATTGTTCTCCCAACTTCATTTTACGGTTCTCCCCATTTTATGATGCAAGTGTATCAAGATGTGATGGCTATTGTGTGGAGCAAAGGAATTCTGGACGTCTTCTTCACATTCACTTGCAACCTGAATTGGCAGGAAATTATCGTGCAGCTTGAGCCCAACTAAATAGTCTCTAACCGTTCAGATTTGGTCGCCTACATATTTTAGATGAAAATGAAAGCCTTTCTTAAAGGAATGGCAAAAATTGGATGGCTCGCCAAAGTTATTCGAAACATCTGGACAACGAAATACTAGAAATGAGGCCTACCTCAGATCCATCTACTCCTTATCTTTCCTCCAAAGTAGAAAATTTCCACAACCGAGGACATAGATCGCTTGGTGTCGGCAAAGCTTCCTTGTCACAACCCTAGCCTTGGGCTCACGATCAAGGCAAAAGCTTGCAAGGTTACGGGCCAAGAGGAAACTCGAGAGTGAAAGAAAGTGTGAGGGAATGAACCCTCACACTCCCAAAGGAACTTCCACTTTGGGAGTTGACTCTCGAATGTTCAAAGAGCAATTACAAGGGTCAAAACACAATGGCTTGAAGAGTTTCTTATACCATTGGAAAACTATTAAAACTTCGATGTCTAAAATGGGCTTGCATGACCCGTTTGGACATTTGAAACACAAGTTATGGCCAAAAGAAGGGTCGAGAGTCAAATTGGAAATTTGAGTCTCGACCACTAAAAGTCAAGAATTGACCCAATTTGCTTGCATGCAGGTGGCGTGCGGCATACTATTGGAAAGCTTTCGACAAGGGCTACAACTTTGCTTGAGATCTCATTTCAATCAGAGGTCTATGCACAAAGTTATTAGGCTTCAAAGTGACGAAAGTCTGAACTTCGCGAATTTTGGAACTCCCATTTGGGAGTCCTAGGACAAAATGCCATTTGGATGTGAGCCTCGTGGAGAGGCACAAAGTATATTATAAGGGGGGAAAGTGGTGGCTTCCCCTAAATCCCGGTCGTGGTGAGTCTAAGTTTCTCGAGGCTCATCCTAGCACCAAAAGTGTTACAACTCTACACTAACCACCATGTGTTGGTTTTTTGCAGGTTCGTGTGAGTAGTTGATGCTTGTCACTCTTCCTAATCCCATCCCGAAGCTCCAGCACGCTCGTCTACCCCTTTAAACTGTTGCAAGCTAGGGAGTGTGCCTCGACTCCTTGCTTTTCCATTGTTATCAGTTTGGACTCACATTTGAGTCCATTAAGGAGCTTGGGGTGCGTCATTCCTCTTCCAAAAAACACACCTTTTTTTTCAATGGTTACATATTGTTTGTTGCACAAACCATGTAGTGAAGAATACTTAAACGCACCCTACATGGTCAATATGGTATGCAAAAAATGTTATCCACGAGCTTTCTCCGAAGAGACAACACAAGGTGAAGACGGTTACCTTGTCTATCGTTAGCAAAACGATGTTCGAACATTTCGAAAGACTCCAAATGGTTTTCATACGACAACCGATGGGTGGTGCCCCACAACCCCTACCTTATCAAAATGTTTAATGCACCTATTAACGTCAAGGTGTCCACCGGTATTCAAAGTGTCAAATACCTTTTTAAATACGTTTACAAAGGTCCTAACCATGTTGTAGTGATGATCTCCAGTCCAACAAACAAAATCCAGCAATACATTGACACCTGATATTTGAGCGTTACTAAAGGGGTCGATTCTTTATTTTCATTCAATAGGCATACGAAATGGCCGTTTGTCACTCGATTAATTATTCATTTGCTAGGACTGCACAATGTCATTTTTAATGAAAATGAAGATTTGGTTGTTGTGGCGGAGCGTGTTACTTGCCAAAGAACCACCTTGATCGCCTACTTTGCGTATAACGCTCCAAATGCGGATGGGCGGAACATGGTGTATGTGGACTTCCCTGATGATCATGTTTGGAAAATTCAAGAAAAAGTTTGGTCGGCTCGACAATGAGGAAAAAAAGCTGTTGGGCGAATGTATTTCGTACATCCTGCCGCTGATGAACGCTTCTTCCTCCACCTCCTACTTATTGTCGTAACATGCGCAACCTTTTTCGAACATTTCCGAACTGTTGGCAACATAAAAGATCCAACATTTCAAGCTACTTATAGAACATTAGGATTACTACATGATGACGTAGAATGGGACACATGCATGTGGGAAGCATGTATTGATTAAGACGCAAATAAACTAAGGAATCTCTTTGTGACTATCTTATTATTTTGCTCTCCTTTGAATCCGAAAATGTTATGGGAAAAATATTGAGACAATATGTCGCACGATACGTGGCATCGATGCATCATGAATGGAAGCTCTACCGAGGATGCCTACAACGACACCCTACTACTCTTCATGGCCAAATTAGCATTGACGAAAAAAGGTTTACATGACTTTTCAAAAATGTCGCTCGTTTTGCCACTTGCAAAAATGCTGCGTGTAAATCCTCAATTGGCTACAAAGCTTGCCTACAATAAAGATGTACTCCTTGGCTATGTCAACCAAAATCTCTTACGGTTCAACATTTGCCAAGAAATAATTGTCACTGCAATGTTCAACACAGTAGACCAAGGCGAAGGCGCAGTATTTTTCCTAAACGGTCCAGGTGGGTCAAGCAAAACCTTTGTATATAGTGTGTTATTGGCATCGGTTTGACAGGACGGACATGTCACCATTGGGGTCACCTCTTCTAACATAGCAACTCTCCTATTGGAAGGTGGATGGACCTCACATTCAATTTTCAAGATCCCAATTGCCTTTGGTAGGGACTTAATGTGTTCAATACCTATGGAAAACGATTTTGCTAAGCTGCTTCGAGAAGCAAAGTTGATTGTTTGGGATGAAGCTCCAGCACAACATCGACACTGTGCCAAGGTGGTAGACCGAACTTTGCGTGACATCATGCAGCACCCAGATTCACCCTTTGGTGGTAAAATGGTTGTTTTTGAAGGTGATTTCCAATAATGTTCGCCAATGGTGTCTAAAGGTTCTCAGGCAATAATCATTTCTATGACCCTCTCACATTTGGTTTTGTGGCATGAAGTGCGCGTCTTGACTCTCACGAAAAACATGAGATTGTGCGCCGATCCCTTCTCCAAGCCGTATGTTGAATACCTTTTGAAAGTCGGCAATGGCCAAGAGTCTTCCATCATTGATCATTTTCCACCAGAAACCGACGCGAAACCCTTGGTCGAAATCGCCTTATACCTAGAAATCCATCAAATGCCATCTTTAGATACTTTCATCCACGTTGTTTTCCTAGCCCTGGTAATCAATTACACAAACCAAGGATACATGGATGGTTGAATTATTTTGACAACAAAAAATACAGTTGTAAACTCTCTCAACACTCAAATTGTCGAGGCTTTGCCCGGGCGAAAGTAAGTATTTTTGTTGGTAGACTCAGTGGAAACGTGGGATGACTAGGCTATGGGGATTGGCATGAAATTTCTCAACACCACATCACTTGGCCCTCAAAATTGGCATCCCTGTTATTTTACTAAAAAATCTTGATGTAACATTGAAACTTTGTAATGGGACCCATCTAATCATTTAGTGCATGGCACGGAGATAAATTGTCGCACAGATCATTAGTGGCACGCATGCAAGGAATATTTTCAACATACCACGCATTTGACAACAAAGCGTTTGAAGTGGCCATTCACCCTACAAAGGCAACAATTCCCCTTGTAATTGGCATTCGCTATGACCATTAATAAGGCGGAAAGTCAAACCATGAAAATTGTTAGCATTTACTTGCCTGAACCTGTCTTCACCCATGGCCAGTTGTATGTAGTTTTATCACGAGCTATACGTGTGAATGACGTCTCTATTTTCTGCCAGAATGGCAAGACGACAACCAATGTTGCTTATACGAAATTGTTGCGATGATTTTTCTTTTCTATCTATCGCTTGTTTTTTTCTCTCGATGGGTCGAAATTCCCACATCCAAATCACGGGTTGAAATTCCCTGCATTGGATGCAAAAATGGCTACAATGGAAGCTACGTTCATGACATGCGGCTGTTGAAAATAGAATGCTTTTAAAATTCTTATTGTCCCATCGAACAAAAACTATCCCAACTTAAAATTGTTCACTAAATAGTTCTCAAGGTCCTATTAATCCTTTCTCCTGATCATTTTGCTTGCAAAATGTGACGCGTTCCCAAGTCATGGGGTGAAACCCACTTGAGGGTTTCACAAAGTCAAGTTGCAGAAAGCTGAGATTTGGAGGCATGCTCCCGGCTTCCAACTCTAAAATGGGGTAGAGGGTCGAATTAGGAGCCCAGGGATTAGACTAGGAAGAGGGACTAACTTATCTCGTGTGAATTTGCATCCAAAAACCAACCACAAGAGGTTAGTTTAGCATTCGGGACACCCTTTGGTGTTGGGACTTGCCACGAGCACTTGGACACACAAAACTCACCACGGCCTGGACTCAGGGGAAGCCACCACCTTCCCCCTTATAGTATTCTCTACGGCTGGTCGCGGAGGCTACATCCGAATGACACATTTTGTTGGGACTCCCGAAATGGAGTCCCGAAACTGTCCCGGCTAAACTCCCGGAACTTTGAAGACCATAGCTCCTCGCCCTAAACTCGGATCGGGACCAGTCATAAATCAAAGTTGTAGCTCTCGTTGAGAACTTTCCAACGCCGTGTCGCACTCTCAATTCGGACGTCGGGAACAGGTCGATTCCCGACTTTTAATGGTCGGGAGTCAAACTGCCAGTTTGACTCCCGGCCCTTCTTTTGCCCATAACTTGGGCTGCAGATGTCCGAACGGCCAATGCAAGGCATTTTCGATATCTACGTTTCAAGAGCTTTCCAATGACACCAAGAACGTCTCAATGCGAGGTGTTTTGGACCTTGCTATCGAGCTCTAAACATTCGGGAGTCCCGGTGGACTCCAAACCTCCAACTTTTCCAAGTGTTGGGCTTCACCCCCACACTTGGCCAAAGTGGGGTTGCGACAAAATGGGTTTACCAACTAGACCATCTAGAGAATTGCTTGCTTACTTGTGTGCCAAAACTCTCTGAACATGTCTAAGTGAAGAAGTAGAAAAAGTAGCAATAGAAAGGAAAGAAAGAAGGACAGTGGTGTCTGTTGTTCTATTTATTGTTCATGCTAAGAAGTTTGCATTAACTGCTACCGCTGATATTTGGTGCGTCCAAATGACTGGTGCAACAAACCTTGTTGTAACGACTTTTTTATAGTGATGGGCCAATCAAATTGGCACTTCGCCAAAAAAAAGAAAAGTAAAAAACTTGGGAAGCACCTCGTCTAATTAATAAGAGAGGTGACTATGTCCCCAAATTTGTTTCCCTGCCATTAACCTAGGCCAAAAAGTTAACTAACAGTTTTGGAAATAAAAATTGCATGCAGCCAATGGGAAGGTGTAGCATCCACTCAGGGGCCCCAACATTTTAATTTGGGTCGTGGGGGCAAAGGGGAAAGGTTTTTTTTTTTTTTTTTGAATTGCTGATGTGTTCCTACCTTTTCTTCAAGTTTTTCCCCAAGTTTTTAATGTTTCCCTCAAAGATGTTTCTAATAACACCTGATTTCAAACCCATATGTTTTGCCCAAAATCCTCCCCTTGTCACTTATATACCTGGGGTGTTCATTTTGATGGGTATTAGCCCAAGCGAAAAATAGTGACGAACCCTCTTAAGGAGAGAAATTCATTTAACCAATGGGAAGTGCAATCATGTTCTCAGGGTGCCTTAGTTTTTTTCCTTTTAAGTTTTGAATTTAAGGTTGGGAGTTTGGAGGGGAGGGTTTTTTTTTTTAGTTGTATTTGGTGTGGAGAATGGATTATCCAGTGTCCACTTGGACACTAGACACTCGACTTTCCATGCAAGTTTTATTGGGGGCGGCGGGGGTGAGGGGGGAGGATTTATTTTCCTTTCAACCAATAGGAAGGGCCCAGGTGCTTTGCTTTTATTTCTTTTAAGTTAGTGGGGGAGGGAGGGGGGTGGACGGAATTTTTTTTTTTTTCAGTTTTCCTTGTTTCCTAATGTGTTCCCATAGTGTTCCATCTAAGTTCCTAATGGGTTCCCGAAATGTTCCCCAAGTTCACAATGTGTTTCCTAACATGTTCTCCGTATAAGCACCTCACTTCTAGCCCATGCACATTTATTGGAAGACAAAACCTTTAGGGACAAAAGCATGTGTGCATTCCCTACTTTATCATATAAAGAAAAGACCACGCAAGAGTGCATAAAACGTAGTTTACCATCCTAACAGATGGTGGTGGGATACGAATCAATCCATGTAATTTATAAAAAGGGCAACCATTAAGGGAACAAGATTGTGATATGCTTGCACCTATCATCATCATTAGCACATATGAACCATGTGAAAAAATTCAAGCTTTTTGCACTTTTTTTTAAAGCCATCACACAATTCGCTTATAGGAAAATCCAATTGTGCTAGTACAAAGAATTTATTTTCTATTGTGCATTTAATTTGAAAACATTTACACATATTGTAACCCAAACAATTATTCAAACATGTGTTTTGTTATTTTTTGATCTTCTCTTATGGGTTACTTTTTACTAAGATATGGCAAGAACACATTACAAAAAATAAACCAAGCTTGGAAAAAGGATGGGTGAGAAAGAAGGAATGTATATTATATTTGTACATTGTGGAAAAATGAAGGAGCGACGCCCATAATTTTTGAGGATCATTTGAAAATTTGTTGGTGAATAAGAGAACATACACCCATTGCCATAGATTTAAAAACCTTAAACAAAATTAAATCTCTACCTTTTGTTTAAAATTGAATGGTAATTTTAAGGATTTTGATCAATGGATTCTTCATCATCTTGGTGATTGAGATTGGTAGCATTTGGTAATCAACATATTATTGTTTATTGATTGGCGACAAACGAACTCCCTATGGGTTGCCATGTGTTTAATGTATTTTTTTTTCACAATTTTTACCACCCTAACTAAATGTGAGCATATCCTTATCATTTTAAAACCAAATTGAACGATTTTAGCGCCAATGTGTGCACAATTTAATGATCTACATTTTAGCTTTAGACCCTTGATATAAAGGAATTATATTGAATGAAAGGTTGATGACTAAAACATTGAGTGTTGAATCATCAACTAGTTCATCCTATGACTATCACCCAAAAAGTTAATGCAAATAACAAGCTTAATACACACAAATTTTACTTAGAATTTTTTTCCACCTACTAACAAAACAATACAAATTGTACTTTCAATAGGACTTACAACATACACACTTTGTGGTTTTATTCATTATAATTCCTCTATGGACTATATTTACACATTCTTTTATTATAATTACTAATTCATTATTTCCCAAATTTTGAATATCCTTAATAATTAGAATATATGGTTAGAATTTCATTATTTAATTTTAAAACACAACAATTTCAGAATATATTCATTATTTCTTCATCAATATTCTATTGTTCTTTTTATTTAGAATTGAACATATCAAACATTTATATTAAAAAGTGTAAAAATCCAAAATAAAATAAAATAAAATTGTGGTTCACATTTCAACATAATTTTTAACTACATAATGTGTTTTTACTTTATTCCCCAACAACTTTCTAAAATTGTGCGTGTAAAACAAAATAATTTCCCAATCTTCATCAAATTTTATAACTACATCCTAAGTCGTTTCCTTTCAAAAGTAATTTGAAAATCTAATTAATGAAATGTTTTAATTTGGTCCAACTAATTAGCCATCTTTATCTTGCTTTGTTAAATCATTGTCATTCACCTAGTAATAGACCCCTACTTACCTAAAAACCATAATATAATCCAAACTGCTTGTATTTAAGTTTTTAATGATCTCCAAACCCTAATTTAAGTTTCTGAATATTAATACATTAATATAACAACATAGGTTCTAAGTTCCAAAAATGCAACAACATTGTTGTTCTTACACACCCATAAGTTTTTCATAACTTAATGTTGGGATGATATATCGTACTATATTTGAAATGGACCTTAGATGTGTGATATATGTAGAAAAGAGGTGGGTTCATACTTCTAATCTTCAATATTTGGACATTATATAAAATTTATAGGCAAAAGATCCTTCTCACCCATAAATATTAGTAGGAAAAGGAGCCCCACTTGGGGTAATACACAATTTTTTTAAAACAAAAATTAATAAAGTTTATAATAGTTTGGAGGCAATAAAATGGCTTTCAGTTAGAATTTGTGCACATCATGTTGTGGATGGCAAATTAACTTAGCATTGTACAATTTAAAACTTGAACTTATTTGACCAAATAAAATGGTTGGTCTAAAAATAATTATTGGTTTTTCATATTTATAGGTTGGGTTTTTAAATAATTTTGGATGTGATAAATATTTTTGCAACCCCAAATATTAAGTATGGTGGGGCCACTATAATGGTGGATGTTCAAACTTGAGCACATACGTATCAATAAATAAGTTAATAAACAACAATGTTCACATTTGTGCAAGCTTATTGATAATTAAGTGACTTGGTTAATGACATGGCATCTTAACATCAACACTAGCTAATTTTAAAGTTAGCACAATTGTTAAAAAAATGATGTCAAGATCAAAATCTTCCCAATTTGTATACCAAATTATTTAACATTGTTGTTAAACTACCATTTGAAATCTATATATATTTTACACAATCAACAATCCTACAATTATCATGTAAGCCTCTTATTACACATGCATTTCCAACACCTTTACATTTGAAACATTTCAGCACTATGCATATGTTTTGTGAACACATCAATTTTGCAAGTTTGTCAAATGTATGAATACAAATATTAAGTGCAATGCATGTGTATTATACATGTTTTAATTCTTTCAATTTCTCAAGTTTAAGGAACACCTCAATTTGCACAATTTGCAAATTATACACATAGCGTAAAACAAAATCAAAGGAGCCAAGGGCGCCAAAGTAAAAATCCTTTTCCAAGGACTACACATGACACATGTTGTTTGAAAATAAAGTGAATTTTAGTCTTTAAATTGGTCATTGTGGCCATAGTCAAAAACAACAAAGTTTTCATGGATGTTATGGATCAAATCATTCAATGCATATAAAAATTGAAAAAAAACATAAAATAATATCTCAAGAAAAAAACTATAAAAAAAATTTGTAATACAAGAAAAATCCCAAAATAATAAAAAAACATGGGTGAATCTGTTATGAAAATTTAGCACAATTATGTGCCATGAATTAATCAAAGACTAAATTCTCATGTCACCATTAATTTAAACCTATGTGATTCATTATATCATAAACAATTAACGGTAAATAGTCAAAACCACTACTACAAAATGTGGGTGTAGTTCACTAGTCCCCATTCACTAGACTAGTGAATTCACTCAAAATCGAGTGAAATCACTTGACGTATAGGGACACCTTTTGTTGTAGCGAACACAATTGGAAAATGACCGTGCATCTGAAGGTCACAATAATTCAAATTCAATGAAATAATTATAATGCATATGAAATTAATTACATATCATGCATGACATATGAATAAATATCAATCAACAAATCAAATTGGAAGATAAGCATCATTGTTATTTATGGGTCAAACCAAAGCAAGCATGGCAAGAATAAGCGAATGCAAGACTACCAATGAGAATTTAGATTGTTCATCACAATGTAAAATTTCATTATATGATTAGACCATCATCACCATCATGATGAATGGCAATGACAAGTTTTCTACCTATACTCTAAGTTGGCATGTGTTTTTCATTAATGTTAAACTATTGGTGTGAATGAATACATGGTAAAAATAAAAACTTTGACATGGGGGAGTAGCCTTGCAAGGTGAATAGGCTTTTGTTTAGGAAATTATAGCCTACATGGAATTTATTTTTCTATATTAACAATTATCATTTGTTCAAAAAAAAATTTTAAAAAAATCATGTGTTTGGTGATGGCCATGTGGAAGAATCAACTAATTAGTAGGTGGCCAAAAGTTGGCTTGAACCAATGGTTAATATTGAATGTTATTCGCTCATTCAAAAATAAATTGCCATATCATTTAAAACTTCAAAATTTAGATTCTTTGTTAGACCTCATAATGTTCATGCCATAATATTAAATGGTACTTATATTTAATACATATAAATTCAAACTTGAACACAACAATGAAAGATTAGTTAAACACCTTTTGTACAAGTTACATAATTTATTGGGCCCTTCCATATGGATAAAGATTGTCACATCAAATTTAGGTTTGCAACTTTTATCTTATTTGAACTAGTTGCAAACCATGTGAACATGTTTTGGGGGGGGACTATTTATGTGTGCACTATAGGTGGATCAAGTGGGATTTCTACAAAGTTAAAGTTTCATACGAAAGGAATGGGTGGTGGGGGGTTTTAGGGTTTTGAAAGTTGTCATTTGAGGTTTGTTAGCTTGTGTTTTTGTTGTTTATTATTGTCTATATTTGTAACTTTTTTTTTGTGTTATTCATTTGAAGGTTTTTAATATTTTTGTTATGACTAGAGAACAAAAAGAAAATATTATTTTTCCCTTGATTTTGTAAAATGAAGATTATCTTTTTGTATTTTTAATAGATTTTCTTCCAATCTTTGCCTTTAATATTTTGTTGTATGCCAAGTTCATTCTTTCCAATCATAACAACTTCTAATCAAGATCATGAACATTACAGTAGTAACTTATCAATATTATTTTTGTTTAATTGCAACAATTTGTAGTTACAACAATTTTAGGCAATGGTGGTGATTTCAAAAAAAACCAATGAAATTGGTTTTGGACCTTTAACTAGATGATGGAAAAGCATTATAGTTCATCTAATAGGAACTTCATTTTACAAGTTGTTCATGTATTTAAATTTGAAATCATGGCAGTAATTTGAATGGATTTTGTTGGGAGGAAAGGAATATCAATTATTTTAATTTTGCTTGCAATGATCGTTTTTATGTGATATATTACTCTATGGTAGTTGATAAAGTGTTTGTTCATGAGTGAAAGTGAGAACTTCTATGTCGCCGAAATTACTTGCATACCTAAAAGGTTCATAATCAAGTCATTTGAAATGAGTTACGTAATGTTGTTGATAATTAGATTTAAAATTGTGTATTATTTTTTTTTTAGTTCAACTTGTTGATAGATTTTGACGATGAATTATTGTAGCGAAGGTAAATATAAACCTTAATTTAGTAAAAGGCCTAATCTAATGCACACCTATTTTGAAGGTGTTAAATCTAGCCTTCTATATAATCATATATGGTTGTAATGCAAATTCCATATACTTTGGCATTTTCTTTTACATTTAGGTCATGTTTTATAATCATTTGGTTTGAGAATTTTAAGATCACACATTGTATATATGGTTTATATTGAGTTTAGATTTTGGATGTTGTTTTGTTTTGTGTATATGTTTTGGACTATTCAAATATAAAAGTTGAAGGTCTCTATTTTTTTTGCTTTTGGAATTTCCAAGGTTTTGAATTTATTGTATAATTATTTGGAAGGTTGTTATGTTTTTAAACTTGTGTTTCACACTTATTGTATATTGGGTTTTTCTAGTTTTTCCCCTTGGATCTTGTTTTACATATTGTTTATCCTAGTAGTAATCATTGAAGCCAACCCAAATAAGAAAATATCATCTCCTATGATTGTTTAGGGGGTGTCAAACATTCAACATAGAATGTTGGGTGGTTGTTTCAAGGGGTACATTGTATATAGGTATGGATCTTATGATGTGGCTAAAAATGAATTCAAATATACACATTGTGATCTAACATATCAATTTGAGTATATGACTATAACATTGACTATTGGTTTTTATTTTGCCACAACATTTTTTCCTTGTTTGAATGTTGTGTGTTTAATATGCATTATCAATTTTGGCATCACTTTTCAAAATAAGTTTGAAAGGGGGAAGTAAGGTTTTGTGTTTACGGTTGGTGTGAACACCACCATTTAGTAGATAAACCCATTTCCTCTATCCCTACGATTTGTGTCAACACATTCCATTTAGTTAAGAGTTATCCATAAGGAGAACTTGTAAGAATTAAGCACAATATGAGTTGTAATTACTAGCATGTATGGGAGGTCTGCAAAATTATTGATACTTGTATCATATGGTTTGGGGATGGATGATACCGAAGATTTGTCATTCTTCCCTAAAATATTTTCATAGTATGTGCAACTTGTTGAGACCCACAACAAGGGGAACCTGCCACAACTCTAATAAAAAATGTTGGTAGTGTTGTTCATGGTGAACAATGATTGATCATGATGACAAAATTTTCATTTATCTTTGTGATTCCAACACTTCGTGTAATTGATGATGCAAAAGCAATTTAAACCCTTTTTAAAGGTGCATGCAAATAAGATTAAAAAACATATTTAAAAAACAAATATTGAAATATGGTGCAATTTGGATTTGTTGGTTTTAGGAATGTGTTTGTTAAATATAAATGTAATATGTATACATCTTGCTAGGAAGGTCCTTAGCTCACATTTTTTTTGTTTTCAAGTTGTTAAGAAACTAACCATCCTAATTCAAACATTTATTTTGAAGTTGTATGTGCAAAGTGTCATTTGCCATCATTGATGAACATAGACATTGATATGTCTACAATTGCATGGTTGCAATAGAGAGCCAACCTTAGGATTCTTATAAAATTAGACAAAATTGTACCTTGTGTGAACCTTGGATCAAAGAGCTGTTGGGGCAAGGTCTAATTAGTCAAAAAAATTATAAGGTGAAATAAAGGTTTTATCTTCATTTTTTCAAAGAAAAAAAATTAAAAGGTAAAATTGTGTTTAGTCTAACTATTGAATTAGTGGATTATTATTTTCTGAAAAATGAAAAATCAATTGTTAAGGGCAATAATAGTTTGAAAATATAGGGGTCAAATCATCCAATGTTGGCCAAAGGTCAAGGTGAGAGCAATTCCACCAAATAGTGACTCCAATAATTAAAAAGTCTTGTATAACATATATTTGTATAGTTACATGCACATACAATCACAATGTTAATGTTTTAAAAGACTTAAGATGTTATATTAAAGTTTTGGACATTGAAACCACACATTGATTTTTGGAACTTGTATATTGAACTTTATAATATTATATTTTGGTACATTGAATTTTGGACTTTAAAAGAATATAAAATATCATATTTTGAACTCTAAATTAGATAATGGGAATTTGTTTTGGCTAGTGGTGAATTTTTGGGTTTTTGGAATTTGATATCTTTTCAGAATTACTAGCCTACTTCATCATTTGCCATTAACAATTTTCCTCATATACTTAAAATTGTTAATATGATATTTTTTCTTGGTGTAGTCATGGATTTGATGCAATATCCTTTATTTTTGCCATGGTTAGACTTGTTGCCATGGGGTAAATACTTTTATGTTTTGATGCCATAGTTAAACTTATTGTCATGTGTTTTCTTAGTGTAATACTTAGACTTGCAAACATATTTAATCTTGTTCATGGTAGTTGAATTGATGGCATACCATTTCTTCTTGCTAACCCACTTGATTATATACCATACATTATCTTCCTCCTCTATTAGTTAAAGTTGTTGTCATAACCTTTATTGTCGGTGTAATTAAACTTGATGTAATATCTTTTAGCATAATTACTTGTTGCCATGGGGTAAATATTTGTATGTTTTGCTTCCATAGTTAAACCTATTGCCATATGTTTTCTTTGTGTAATATTTAAAGATTTGCAAGCATAACTATAGTGTAAAACCCTAATTATAAAACTATTATTAAAATTTATCCTCAAGGACATTATCCCTATAAGTAACCCTAATTATATAAAACAATACTTTTTCAATGTAACCTAAATTTAAATAACAAACCCCAATCGAAAGGCTTTTAACCCCATTCCTAAACCTTAAATTTATAATATTTTGAATCATAAACCTATAAAAAAACTAGAAATCACAAGTTATCACAAGGTATCACAAGGTATAAATCATAAGCAAATTTGCTTTTGATGATTTTGAAACATTATAAAACAATTATTAATAATCAAAATATATTGTGAAAAATCGTTTAACAAAATATTTTTAAATTATAAAAATGAAAAATCATATTAAAATGCATTTAAATAGAACAATCCAACACCAAAAGCCTTATAAATTATTTTATGAAAATTATAATTAAGGTTGGTCTTACAAATAGTCAAAAATTATTTTATTGTTGATTTTAATCTTAATCATAAACCATAATTCCAAATCCAACAAGATAATTTTTCTTACAAAATTTTTTAATTGTAAAGAAGGAAAGAATATATAATTTTTTTATTTTAACAAAATATAACTTTACATCAGTAACAATGTAATCCTTTTGCAAGAATTAAAAAATGCACATTATGACTATATATATAGAATTAGCAAAACTTGGTTTACAATGAATTATTAATTGTAATCACAATGTTGGTGAATACTTGTTTGAAGCGATTTCATATTTATTCAAATATATTAAAACTTCAAAAATAATTTGACAAAACAATATGTTTTACTTTAAAATTTGTTTAAATCTTGAAGCACTTGAAGCCATAGAATGTCATAAGTGATTATTCAAATTTGATTTCTTGCATGATTTACATGGTGGGCAAGCAAATGATGAACAAACTTATAAACAAAAAATGTTATTGTCAACATCGATGGTGGATTATGGGGAAATTTCATTGCAATATTTATATATAATTCACTTTATATTATGTTCTACATGGATTTGTATTTGTAATGAAAATTTGTTAAATTGTTATTTGGGTTATAAAAAATAGCTTGTAAAATAACATTTCATAATTCTTTGAATTGTCTTTGTAAAAATGTTTTCACCATGATTAGATAGTTTAAACTGCCAAAATTTTTTGTGACATTTACAATAGGCATAAATAATTGGCCAACTTTTATAAAAACATTAAAAGAATTGCATGATCAATACATTATTGAAAATGTAAATAACAAATGATAGTTCGTGAAATATTATAGAAATTATTATAAATGATCCAATCGCTTGTTCACATTATTATGAATACAAAATGAATAGGTTTTGTAACTTTTTCAAATTACTAATATTTGTTCAAGTGAAAGATTAATTTTTCATAACTAAATTTCAATTGAAGGGGTTTCCTCATGACCATGGATTATTATGGTTTGGAAAATGTTCTTAGATATGGTGTTTTCAAAAATCGAAACATTGAAAGTTTCGTGAACAAATATTTAATAATTGATAAAAAATGATTTCAAATGAAATTAGTCATAATGCAAATACATCAACATAAATGAACATGTAGAAAGAAATGTCAAATCAATTTGTCAATTCCAATATTATTACTTTTAGAAGGACAAGATCCTATTTCAAAGCATCATGAAATTAATATTTATATCTATAATAAAATTGTTGAAATGGAACTAGATGAAGACATTTCTTTTGAACAAGCAAACATTTAAAGTTGATGATACACAACACAAAAATGAAAATTATTTAAAAAAAAAAAACCAAATGATACACTCATAAATGTATTTGGCATATATGCATGACCTTTATGGCAATCAAATATAGACACATAATACATTTTAAATCCACATGAATAAGCATTGTATTGGACTTCATACTTAACAAAAATACATAAATTTATAACTCTAGAAATGAAAGTCATATAATATATGCATAAACATGAACAAACTGGAGCATATAAATGCATTGAAAAAATAAAAAATGCATTTAAAAATGTACAACAAATGTTTATACAACAAGCAGTATATATATATCATTATACATATTAATATATCGTTTCACCAGATCATTTCAATTTATAAACACATGTCAAAAACATGATAGAACATTTGTATTATTACCATAAAAAATTTACAAAACTTATCTCCAACTTCTACAAAAATTCATTGCAATTCATTGGTTAATAAATATATCAATCAACATGAGAAATTAAATCATTTGTGTTTGGCAAAATTTGTTACTAATTAGGATATAAAAATAAACAAGGAACATATGAAAAAAAAACTATTCATGGGTCTCATTTAATATGCACAAATATTCAAAAAATCATTGTAACTTTATAATTATTTCTTTTTATTTAAACCCTTTCAAAAATTAGAGCTCAATTTGCAAAAAAATATGATTCATGGAAAAATGTTTATATGAAACAAGAAAATGATATAAGAATAAAATAAAAAAACATTTGTGTATAATTTTGATTCATCTAAAAAATATGATATTGAATGGGACAATTTAAAATCACAAGTTAAAGATTAAATAAAAATTCATGAAACAAAATGGATGGGAAATTTGATTTCCAAATGAAATAATTAATAATGTAATTAATCCATAAAATAATATATTATTCACTAATATTAAAAAAATTGAACCATACAATTTGTCATATGAAAATTTTTCATAATCAAAAAATAAAAACCACAAAATAATCTACTGACACATAATACTTTTCAAAGAGCATATGAATACATAACATATAAAAAGTTTTCTTCACATATGAAACACCTAAATGATGAACAAATAATTATTGTTGACAATATTTTACACAAAAAAAACAAAAAACCTTAGATAACCATTACATGTTTTTTTTGATAAGGTGAATAGGCACAAGAAATATTTTCACCTTGATGTGTATCATACAAAACATGTTATGATATTACATAAATAAAATCATAGATGCTGACTATTTAAAACCAATGATTATGAAATTAACATACATAGGTAAAAGATCATTTAATATCAATGGCACAACAATACATTTTACACTTGTGATTCCATTAAACAAAAAATTACAAAATTTAATGGATTAAGTGATGAAAGATGCGAGACATTTATAACAACATATAATCAATTTCGATTGCTTCTCCTAAAAGAAATACCTTTAGTTGGTAACAAGATGTCTAATTTTATTGAATATGGACTATATGTTATAATACAACTCTATTATGAATTCATAAGTGATTTAGATGTAATAATGATTGGTGATTTCTATGAAGTTCTTCCAATCCAAGATTCATGGATTTTCAAAATAACTAATACTTTTAATACTATTGCAATAAGCTATTGGTCAAAATATGTAAAATGTTATAAATTACAAGTCATGTGACAAAACAATATCAATTCTATAAACATATTAAATAGGTTTTGAACCACTTCACAAACAATTGGAAACATCAAATTTATGAACAATAATTATTATAAAATGCCATCAATGGGCAATGCCTTACCATATTTATTTTACGCAAATGTTAAAAAACAACTATGCACAACAAAAATGTATTTGAAAACACACCAAATTAAACATTCATATTTATAGCACATGATATACATTTAGAAATGTGGTCTTCACATTTTAAATTATCAAATTTATCATCCCAAACAATTGGCTTGCATTATGAAATATTTGTCAAGAAAAAATGCTAGTGAAACTGTGTGTAAGAAATTATGAAACATTAAATGGTTTCATGAATGGGGTTACTAGAATTTTTGAAGATTATATTGAAACTATTTCAAAAAAATTGGTGTGAACAAAAAAGGACACTAATTGAACATAAAATTGTTAGAATAAAAATAGGGAATAATCCTTCCCATATTATCATGAAAATTCAATTCCCAATCCAATTAACTACAACATGCATGTTACATTGTTCACAAAAGTTATTTATTGATTGTTTAACATTTGATCCAATTGGTGTAATAAGACATGGTTTAACATATATTACACTATCTAGGCTCTATTCAAAAAAACAATTATTTTACTCTCATCATTATTACACAAAATCGTTCAAATATATAATCTTGTCCAAGAAGAAATGTTCTGATTAACAATAAATGCACAATACAAGCTTGATATTGTTTTTCTCAAATTATATTGTTCATAATTTGTAATCATATTATCTTTTAATATCCATTATTTAAAATTACATTTTGAAAATATTCTTGTTGATCCAAACTTGTCAACATTTCATATTCTTTGTTTAAATGAAACAAAAATTAAAAAATTGTTTATATGAATTCAAATATTTACAATGTTTTATCACAAAAATTTCATATTTTGTCATGTTATGATCAACATGTAATAATGCTACTTTATGATAATAATGTCACAAACTTTGGTGCTGAATTTATCATCACACATTTTAATAACAACACATGAGAACTATTATATATAAAATTCTAATTTATAAACCACCCAAAATGCACACAACATATTTTTGTTGTATTTTAGAATCCATTATACATAAATTGCTTTCAAATTGTCGAACTATGATAATTGGAGATTTCAACATATATACATAAACAATTTTGTCATAAATTGAATTATTTTTCATTTTTGTGAAAATTTTGAAAAAAAAAAGATTTATGCTGAATTTTTTATAATTATTAAATTAAAAAAATTGCAAATATTTGAGTGTCGAATATTTACAAACCTTAAAAGTTCAAGAACTTAAAATTGAGACAATCTAGACACACTAGATTGTCCATAAACACAACAAAAATGTGTTCATTATACGTTTCATTATTATTATTATTTACCTACTGAAAATTTCAAAAAATATAAAAACCAAATGCTAAAGTCAAGTTTAAAATATTAATTAATTATTCATCAATTTGTTGTCAAATTTGATCTGGAACTAAGGTATTTGTTATTAATAAAAACAGTCCAATCATCAACATTACAAACATATATGAAAAAATATATAACTTTAACCTCACATTTTCAAAAAAAAAGACTACTATTAATGATACACAAATACCAACAAGAGCAATTTTTGTGAATAATAATATCAATGGACATACTCATTTTGAAAATAATTAAAAGGATATTGCAAATGCTCCTGCCATTTTATTATTATTATTATTATTATGATTAGAGTTTGTTAAAGAAAAAAAAGAGTGAAAATTATAGGTTTCCAGAGTGGTTACCAAGTTCTCAATGTGTTCCTTAAGATGTTCCCAATAGCACTTCATCGGCTCGACATCCGGGTGGGACTTAGGAACGAGAGTAGCCGTCGAAAGCTCTGTTTGCGTCACATACTTTTCACTTCCAATTTCATGGCAATGTGAGGCAATCTTTTGCTGCAAGATCCAGATTCGAAAACGTTGAAGCAAATCTCTCTCAATCTGTGCTATATTTTGCGCCGTAATTGCAATTCAATTCCGTGACCAGGATGATGAGTACTGTATTAGCTGCAAAACCCAATGTGGGTTTCTTGGCCTCAACCCATCAAACCTTAACTCACTCTTCTTCTTCTTCTGCTTCGTCTTCTTCTTCTTCTTCTTCTTGTATTAAAAATTCTATGCACCTTTCAATCTTGTTTGGTCTCATTGAAAATTATTCCGTGTTTCCTCCTGCCCAATTCTTTTCTTTATCTTGGAGTGCCTACAATAATGGGTTTCGAAGAAGATTGCTGGAGCCTCCTGCCAGCGCTGTTGGCAACAAGCAGCGGGTGTGGAGGCGAGAGTTAGGGTTTCGGGTGTTCGCTAAAGGTATGTTGTTTTTCAGTTTTTCATCACTACTGAGAAATACTTTGTGATGTGGTAGGCTAGTCGGGCGGAAGTCAGTTTGGGTCCCGGAATTTAGGGTCAAGTTCGACTCAGAGCAAAAGTCACAAATTCCTCACTGCGATCTTTTCATCTGAAATGTACGCCTGTAATCATCGGGCATTCGAATGCGGTTTCAGAAATTTTGACTACAGCAGTGAATGGAGAAGGTGTCTTTTCCCATAACAAGCCAAATCGCACCATCATACATTCAGAAGTGTCTTATAAAACTAGGAGTATCACAGATGTTGAAAGAAAACCTTTCTGAAGATTGAAATCGTATTCTGGCAGTTGGGAAATTACTGCCAGTTGAGAAGACTTTGACACCAAGCCCACATATGAACAATGCCAAGTGGACTGGCATTGCAGCTGCTAGCTATTTTGCCTTCGATGGTGGCTTCCATTGACATGTGAAGAGATTTGGACAATGGTGCTGGTTTCCTGTTTCGAATTTCTTAACTTGTTTTGAGTACTTAAAGCTTTGCTTTTGGAGGTGTGCAGTACAGGCAATGGACTATACTACTATCAAAGCAGCATGCACTGAGTTATCCTCCAGCTGGGTTCCTGCCAAGATTGAGAAAATAGTGCAAAGTGACCGATTCACTTTGGGCATGGCCATTCGCACCATGGAACGCTCAAGCTGGTTAAAGATATGCTGGAACCCGGCCTGTGCTCACATCAGTGTTGGAGATACACTGAGTGGCAATGACGTCTCAGTATCGGACAATTTCTCTTTTGGAGAGCAGCTTCGTTACTTGCTTAGGGGCCTTGCAATTCTTGAGGTTTGGCAAAAGTCTAACTCAAAGTGTTTGGAAACTAAAAACCCCAAAAGCACAAAGTCTTCATGTCTTTTGATGATCACAGGCTTCTGGATTTTCAGGATTTACAATTATGCTTGCAATGTATAATTTTGTAGGTGAGGCTTCCAGAAGAGTGGGAAAGAGTGGTAGAGCTAACGCTTGGTGTGAGACCCTCTGAGCCACCTTCAAAGCACATCTTCATAGAGATTATGGGACGGTATAGCAATGTTTTCTTGACCAATGCTGACATGGGGGTTCTTGCATGCGCCTTCCAGGTCAGTCAATTTTGCCTCTAAAGTCTCTGACACATTTCTAAAACTAAAGATGTAACTGTCAGTTCGGCAAAAAGGTGATTTGCTGCATTGGAACAGTTAACAAGTCCTTGATCAGACAAGTAAGTTTTCACTTTTTTTTTGATCCATTTAGTGCAATCAAGGACTTGGAAGTACAGCAAATGTTGAGTCCATCCCATAGTTTTTATGCAGTGATTTCCTTCTTGTTCAAATCTGGAATGCAGGTTGGAGCAAAAATGACAAGTGTTCGAATGGTGCAAGTGGGTGGTAAATACCAAATGCCCCCTGCAGCCCAAGGCTCCCCTCCCTCTAACTTCACTGGGTTAGTACCTCCTGGCTAGCTCTTACCATATTTAAGTTCCACAGGCCTATAAATGCCACATGATATCCAAATTTCTAGGCTGGAATTCAGGCAAATTATGTATTTTGAGCCCAAAAGCTTTTTGTGGCAGGATGCTTGAGTGGAGGTCAATTGTATGTTCGACTTTGGAAGAAAAGCTTATTGATAGTTTGGTAATTGCCTCTCTTAATGATCTTTCCTCCTCCCTATTGTAACAACTAAGATTGTCCCAAGTGTCAGTGGCAATTTATTCTCACTGCCAGTGCAGTTCAATTTGTGACTTAGATCCATGTGCTGAAGTTTGTCACAGAAGACAAGCATGTGATACTGGAATTCACTTGGGCAGCATAGAGGAAACCAAGGAGCCTCCTGACATCAGACTTATTTTGTGGAACAGGTGCAAGCATTCCAAGGTGTAGGACCAGGATTGGCTACAGAACTCATGGTCCAAGCTGGCCTGGATGCAAATAGTGTATGTATGAACTTTCTGTGTCAGTGAATACTTTTTCTGTTTCCGTGTTTTGCTGAAACTGGTGGCATGACTCTAATTGTCTGCACATCTGGGCTTTCTGTGGGAATCATACTTTCTTGATGAGTTTTGTATTTCTTTGTCACAACTATTCTTTTCTTTTGATTTTTTCCCATTGTATGCTAGCCAGCATCATGACTGAGTCTTCCTGTTGTTTTGGGATTGGCGACAGAAACTCAGTTCATGAGTTGGTGGTTTAAAATTATTAGTCTAGACCTGCTTCTGGGCATTGATGAAGTTGGTGCAGAAGTTATGTTAGTCATGACCATCCAAGTTGTTGTCGGTGGTCCCTGGACCTGCAAGAGGGGTTAAGTTGTTTGCAGTGCAAGCTTTTGTATTTCACTCTTTCTTTTCAGTGTTTTCCTTTTCTTTTTCCTGCATTTTGTTGTTAAAATGTCTTGTTGTCTGATCTGCAACAAACAAATCTTAATATGTAGTCAATTACTTTTTCAAACTCTTTTTTGAAAGGATGATGGCTTCATATGTACAGGTTGTTTCTAAGATACCAGAGGATGGTTGGGTCTCATTGCACAAGGCATGGCTGGGTTGGTTGACAACCCTCAGGGAGTCGACCTTTGCACCAGGCACTGTTAGGTTTCATCCTTGGCTTTCATCTGCATTTGTTTATCTCTTATAGTTGCAGGCCAGGTTTCTTGTCCTGGCAATCATCTCAGTACTATGCAGACTATATCGATTATTAACCCTATAAGACACACACAGAGGTGAGGTGATCTGACAACTGAGTTGGTTATAAAGTATAGTTGTACAATGCTGCAGGAGTAATGGGTCATATAGTGTGTTAGGGGGGGATAGCCCATACATCCTTTCAAGCGAAAGAGACATGCACATTGGCACTCGCAGTGTTCTAGCAATGCTTGATGACTACTACACAGGGATTCATGAAGGTGAAAGGTTTCAGCAGGTATAGATCTTGTTTCTTTATGCCCTTCCTGCATACCCAATAACCTTAACTGAAATCCTGGTTGATCCTGGCTGTTTTCTTCAGTGGTGAACATTACTAAATGAATTAGCCATCTGATTTTGTGATTATGTGTGTGGGGATGGTGGTTATGGTCAGCTAAGGCAGCAGCTAGTTGGCAAGGTGGGTGCTGCTGTCAAAAAAGCTCAAGCCAAGGTTTGTACACTTGACTTCTTGTGAGACCTTCAAATGCTTTGTTACAGGTGACTCTCTGCAAGTGCCAGCACTGTGATCTTTGAGTCATATCAAGCAACACCATTTTATTCTTCCTTATGGGCCTCCCATCGAAAAGGGGTTATCTTGAGTCCTCAATCAAGATAGGAGACTTTTGCCTGAGCTGGCAACTATTTCTTAAACTGAGAGCTTGCTTCAATGATAAAATCTCTTGGGTCCATTATGAATGATAGATTCTCTTATTTAACAAGAGATAACCTAAATAAGCTCCATGATTTTGGACATGGAAACGTAAGATGGGGCCTGGTTCAAATTTTAATTGCCAATACACATTTCTGTCTTCAATATTAAGTCTCTTAACGTACTATGGAATGGTCAAGTCCCTGCCCATTATGTTGGGCAAGGTGCAAGTGAGCCTCTTATGGCAAGCCAAGAGACAAATGCAACATAATGGGCAAGGGACATGACATTGAGGTCTGGGGTGGCAGATTCAATGATTTAACACAAAATTCATGCCCAACAGACACATTTTGGTCACAATTATGAGTGTATGATCATCATTAGAAGATTATGTCATATAATGTGGTCAAGAAAATGACATAATTTGTCACTCCAGACCTTAGTAGACTTAGAAGATGGTGGTAAAAACACCTTAAACTCTTCAGCCAGCCTCTGCCCATTTTCAAATGAAGGAGTAATTTATGTTGGTTATATTGTGAATAATAGTAGCTTGTTCTATGTTTAGCAAATCTTTAAGTCTTCCTTTGATAGATTCCAAGAGCATTTAAGAGAAGCCAAAGGATTGTTAACACTTGCAAGTCTGTCTTTTGAATTTAAGCCACCATACGCCAATTTAGCAAGAGAGGGTTTCCATTCCTCTAGAGTCCTTCCTATCAAAAACATTCATGGGGATTCTGCGGATTCTGTCAGTCACAGTGATCACAAAATGTTCAAACTTGCTGCTTCTCTATTGAAAAGAATATGAATGAGTCTTTTACATACCTTCTTTGCAAGAGGCTATAATTGAGAAGGCAGGTGAAACAATAGAAGATCTCCAAGGTTCATTAACCTTCTCCTTTTTTCTTCCTAATAATAATCTTTGGGTTCCTTTTCATTTGAGTCCTTGCCTCTCTGTTCCTCTTCCCCCCCTCCTCTTCATTTGCCTATATCTAGGGAGAATGTTTGATCTTGTAATTATGTGTAAGTGGTCTCCGGTTGTAACCCATACCTTTCTCCTCATGGAGTTTTTTGTCTACAGAGATTATAATGGAAGACTGGTTTTTGTCTTCTCTTATGTTTGAAGGTAATATGTCTATTGTCTTCCTCTCTAAGTATAGAACCAAAAATTTGGTTTGTATGCTTTTTTGGCTTTCTGAATTCCCTTGTTCTGATCTGGTCTTAGTATTGGCCATGCTCTGCAACTCACTAAGATTTTGAGCCTATCTAATTAAAGAAAAGATCCTTCTTCTCTGCCATCAAGTGTATTCTTCCTAGGTAGAGATCTCCTTATCTTAGTATTTGTCTCCTCCAATATCTCAATTACATTATTTGTAGGTTGAGAATTATCAATAGTCAATTTTATATATTCTCGAGGCTTTCTATTTCTGAAGTTTTTTTTCCATTTCTCAGATGGTCAGTCTAGGAGATTCTCTCAAAGAGGACTAGAGGTATGCTCAATAAAGAGAATTCCTTTTTGGAATTTCAGCATTCAGAATATTCCAAATGATTTTGTATATAGTCTTGTATGTGGGGAGCTCTTTTAAGCCCACTTGGTGTTTGTTTGTCTTCTCCCTTTTGCCTATTATATCCTGTTGTTTCTTCCTAATCTGCATCTCCTTTCATTTTAGTTTTTTCCCCTCTGTGTTCTCTGTACGTTTTCTCTTTTGTGTTGTTAGGTGCTGGTCAATTTTATGGCTGAGTTTTCCGATTGCTTCCAGATTTGTGATAGATCCCAGGCTAGTGGTTACACTGGCCTATATTGGCTGTAGGGAGCTGATAAAGTTAGTGAGTGCATCTCCTTTCATTTTAGTTTTTTCCCCTCAAGTGTCATGCAAGTGCAATGTTCACAGAGTAGACTTATTAGTTCACAAAACTGAAATTTGCTTATCAAAGTATCAATGCATAAGTTGTCTCTGCAGTTTGTGATTCTCCTATCCTATTTGGGACAAGATGGTATTTCTTTCTTTCCAAAGGGCTATGTCCAAGATGCCTGTTGAATGTCTTCCTTATTGGAGTTATTTACTTGATTTCTTTGCTGTTGGGGTGCAAAAGGTGAAGCTATATGAAGACCAAATAAAGGCATCAAATGGATATGCAGCAATTTCATATACAGCAGACCTTCTTATGGCCAACCTACACGTAAGCCAGCCTGGTGCTTCATCAGTTCAGGTGAGTGTTGTAGGATTATCCCCTCCTAAAGAGTTCCTTGCAGCATACTATATAATTGTACAATCTACTTGGAACCAATAGCTTTTTTGCTGCGTTTGTGCCACTAGTGGCAATCATCCTGATTTTTGTTGAAACAAAGGCTTTTTGTCCATGTTGAGGGTTATTGTCCAAGTTTGATGACATCTGTAAATGCCAAATGTAAGCTGGATAATGCCACAAGTGGATGAACTAGACAGTAACAGGCTGATGGAGCTTATGAACTACTGGCTACAACACTCGTGAAACATGGAAATGGTGGACAAGACCATAGAAGTGCTATGAATTTGCTCCATGATACCGCATTGTCATGTTATTTAAAAAACAGTATTGAGACTCTAGGTTTGTAACTGACAGTGGTGGACAGCTGCCAGATTTTGAAACAGGGGAGCCTGTTACAGTTGCATTGGACCCTCTGCAGACGGCACTCACAACTGCCCAAAAGCTCTATAAGCGCAGGTACTTCCGCTTTATTGAACTTTTAGATCACCTTCTATGACCAGTTATGGTGAACAAGTGACTGTCCTGTAATAGGTGCATTTTGATGGTTAAGGCTCCGATTAGAATGAGGATAGAACCCCAGCTTTTGCATTGGTTATGGAAATCTGATTAGCCAAAGGGTCATTGAGAAATCTTTTGTTCCTATCCTTTCTATGTAGTCTATTCTTACCATGAGGAGAGCATGGGAGTCCAAAGCAATGAAGAATTAGGCACTGCTGATGTGCATTACAGATCACACAATAAACTGCTGAAGGACAGCTGCAACATTGCATGTTTGTAGATGAAAGAGCATGGGCTTTACAATCAGTATGACTTTAATATGGAGGTAGCAAGTCCAAATTTCTTTTAGCATATGTCATCTGGATATATGTTCTGTATCAAGTTCATCCTTCTGGTTGTCAAGAATTGTGGTTGGATGATGTTTTAACAGCCAGAAGCTCAGAAGGTCTGAGAAGGCAGTTGCACCCCTGTTAGCCAATGCAAATGAAGAGCTCTCCTACTTATGTCAGGTAAAATGTGAATCAATTTATAAAGCCACTGTAAAATAGAGATTTGATCAGCTATTCGTGGGGAACTCGTTTGATCTGTAAATCTGAATGACATCAAAACTTTGAAGCAGGGTTACCATCAAGGGCTTTGACTGTTCTAGTTGTGAGAGAACTCTGCACAAAATTGGGGTGAAATTCTGAAGTGTCTGTTGGCTCTCTGGGGGTTAATTGCCACAGGAGGCACATTTTGGATCTTCTTCTTTGGTCCTCTTGAAAAAAGACATCACTTTCTCAGTGCATAAATGCTCATCCATGTTGAACATGGTTATGCACAAGTAGACTCCTCAATACTGCTTCGTATGGTAGAGCACTAATTTGTCCTGGAATCCAGGTAGAAGTTTCTCTCCAGCAACTGGAGGAGTATGGATCCCCTTTGGACCTCAAGAGTCTCCAAGAGGTATAATTATGGTCTTTGAGGACAAAACTTAATTGTGGTTTTCTTACTTGTAGCTACTGATCCATTCAAGTAGCCTACATGCTTGATGCTCCTCAGATGGAGTATGACACCTTGTGACTCCTTGCCAGCCAATTTCTAAGAAAATGTGCATCTGTGGGTTAACTTATACATCTGTGAGTCAAATATGATGTTAGGCTGTTTGTACATTATGCATCTTCTACCTAAATTCCCCCTCTATAACCTAGCCATAGTTGATTCTTGCTATGAAATAAATTGTTATCTGCTGAATGCTTGGTGAGCTCATGCCATGTGTTTCTTGCACCTGTATTTAACACTAGTTCTGGTTGGAATATAGGTGCGGGATGAGCTAATTGAAGGTGGTTATCTTAAGGTTCCTGTCTCAGGTATGGACATGATTTTGTATGTTTATTTCATGTTTTATTGTTCTGAGACTACTAAGGGAGGTGCTTACTTACCAATTTAGGTTGCAAATTGGCATGGTTGGAACTTTTAATCTGCACTGATGCTTTTCATCCACAATGCTTGGTAAAGGCATACCTAATTGTCACAAATTGATGGATTATATTTATAAGTGGTTGTGTTATGTTTGTTTCTGTTGAATAAAAATCACTTGACAACATTGGCTCGTTTTATCTTGACTTGTCAAGCTATTTGTAGCAAGCATATCTTATTCACTTATGAATGGGTGAAGGAAGTGCTTCATATTGCATTGGTGTAGGTTGTCCACCATCAACAAACAAGCAGAAGAAAAAAAAGCAATCTGCACCTGAAAATCTCACTGGCAATATGCGCCACTTCACATCACCATCAGGTAGTTCTTTTGCACAGTGGTACATACATTGAACCAATTGATGGTTTAGCAAGTTCATTTTGATCATTTGTGAACCTGTTTTTTGTTATACTATGTGCCAAAACTATAGAAATGGATCTGGCATGTGTCAAACCCTTTCTTCATGTGCATTGTCTGGGAGTCTCTGTGTCTGCATGTGCAGGTTTTGAAGTCCTGGTGGGCCGAAATAATCGTCAAAATGATGTGCTGACCAACCGTGTGGCCACTGATTATGACTTATGGTTTCATGCTCGCAACACTCCTGGTTGCCATGTAACTTATATCTCTCTGTCTTTTCCTGACTCATCTCATAGAACAGTTGGTCAGTCCTGACTTCTCCAAGCTGCCACCAACTCATTTGTCCTCATTTTGAAGCTTTGGTGCAGACCTGTGAAGGTTGTATGGTTTTTCTAAGACAATGTTCAACCTTACAAAGATGTGATCATACTATACATGAGTCATGGCTTTCATGTTATTAGATCCAAATCCACATCTGTGTGAGGGCCCCATTCTGAAGCACATGTTTATTTCCAAGGGGGTTGTGTGGTGAAGTCATTTTGGAGAGGATTGTGTCATTCATCTCATTGCTTTCTTTGTTGGAGCAACCCTCTGTGATGGTTTGGTGACATGTTTTTTTTGTTTTGGTGACAGCTCTTGTTGCGAGTGCCTCCTGGACAAGTGCCATTGGATGCTGACTTGCAATTCTCAGCCGATTTAGCAGCATACTTTTCCAAGGTTTGGCTTGTCTACTACCTTTGCTGCAACAAAATCCTTGAGAATTTGTGTTCCACTTCCAAAGTTGAGAAGGCCAACGTGCTTTCCTAAATCAGGGTGCTGGGATGCATGTTGAATTGAGGTGGTGATGGGTTTTTGGGTGGGCTGGTATATGTGGGATATGTTCTAAGGCCCGTGGAAGTGGAAAAGTTGAGGTATCATACACAAATCCCAAATACTTGCAAAAAGTGAAGGGAAGCAAGCCTGGGATGGTGAAGGTGGAGAAGGAAATGGTGATTATAGGCCAGGATTTTGAACCTCTTTCAGTGCCTGCAAATGTAACAGCAGCTTGAGAGTCAAAGCATCTCCAACTCTCATTGCCTGCTTTTCATTTTGATTCTCATGCTTAAAAATACCTCCAATTCTTTCTCATTGAATCTGTTCTCTTGAAACGTTGATCCAAAAAATTCTCAAACCCTGGACTTGATGAGCCTTCTGTCTTGGTTTTCTATTCATACCTTTTGTCCTTGGTAAACCAGTGTGAGTAAATGAGTAACTTAAGGACAGTTCTGGGCTGCATGTGCTTGATTTTGCTGTTTCCCCACAAAATCTTAGTGAATGTAGATGTCTGCTCAAGTTACATTTGATAATTGAAAGGTTTAGCAATGGGTGTTCACTCCTTTCCGATGCATGAAGGCTTGTAGCACTTCTCTTTTCACTGAGGCTTGAGGTACAGAACCAGATTGTTTCAGTTGAAAGGCCACTATCCTTGAAAGATAATTTCCAAAGACAAAATTTACATATCCCAAAGGTTAGGTGATGGTGCAAGTTCAAACAAAGGAAGAGAACAGAAAGCTATACCAACAAAACAAACACCTAAGAGAAATTAAAATGAAGCTGTGAAGGGTATAAGCAGACAAACACCTAGATGCTTCAAGGCAGTTGGAAATCAATGTATTGAGCCACATGCATAAAAACTATGACTTCAGAGTTTGAATCCTTCCCTCAGCATTTTTATCAGGGGAATGTGTAGATATATTTCATTTCAAGTCAATAACATCAGACACTCAGGTGCATTAGATGTTAACAAGAGTCAAAACTATACTTCTCAGAATAGAGAACTTGCCTCCTAAACTGCTCATTATGTCTGGAAGTATGCAATTTCCAGATCTACACAAAAAGTCTCTTGATCAGATCTTTCTCTAAAAAACTTGAAGAAGTCTGCCATGAGTGAAGTTGGGCAGACTCACAAACTGAACTTGGATGATCTATGGGCTATCAAATCCAAAAACCCTGAAGACACCTGCAGGTTCATAAATCAAACATTATAAAACAAGCAGACCCTTTCTGCAGCACCTCTGTGATTTTGGTCTCTGAAATGATTTACTGAGACTGCATCATTGTCCAGATCAGAACATTGTACATTGTACAGAATGAACATACTACATTCCCCTCACGAATAATCTTAAGCACATAATGCATCAAAGAGAGGTTCCAGGAGATGCCAGTTCTTGTACCTTCATCAGCTTGGTATTTATTTTTGTCATCAGCTGCAAATGCCAGCAAGTTGTACTTTGGATTCCATTCCACACTATTCATAGCTGCTCGGCATGGTATTTGATACACTGACCTCCCAGTTTCCACCTCTGACTGAATCACCCACATAAAATTACTGATTCCATTAAAACACATCCTGGCAGTCATCTCTGTCTGTGCTGTTATTTTGAAAGAGGAAAGACTTACAATGTCTATGAAAAGATCTTCACTGGCAGAAGCAATGTACTGGCCATCATAGTTGAAGCTGATTGTCCGCACTGGCCACCTACAGCAAACCACATCTCCAGTGAGGATGATTCCATCAAAAATTGTTGCAGCATAGTTCCATCTCCTACCTGTAACAACTTGTACCCAGGACTGCTTGGATCAGTGAAAAGAAAATTGTAAATTGAATGTCCCTGGGCAGAAACTAGACATACTCAAGCTTGGTGAAAGTCCGTGCACACAGCATCTCAGAAACATCCCACAGGCTCACTAATGCATCTGCACTTCCAACTGCCAAATATCTGCAACCATTTTAAGGAAAACTGGATATCAGTACCAGCCTACTACTCAGTGCAAGAGATCACAGAGTTGCTTAATCCAATTCCAATCACACCACACTATGGCCACATCAAAACAAACAAAGGACACAATGCTTTGACTGGAATCCAGACAGCAGGAGGGAAGGCAGTAATGAACCTTCCAGTAGGATCAATGGCGATGCAGTAGCAGCCTGCAGTGTGTGCCACTAGAGTATGCAAGGTCTGCAATGATGGATATTCAAGTACCTCAACAGTTCCTGTTGTGCAACAACCAGCTCAGCTCTTTGCTCTAACCAGCAGAATGTGTCCAATGGCTCACACAATACAGTGAAAGAAGATTACATGCAATTCCCCTACTTCCATATCTCTGAACATGATGCAAAATGAATAAATTTGTGGGTGAAGCAGGGTTTATAGCTGACAAACCATTTCCAGTAGTGAGAAAGAAAAGTTCACCAGTTGTGTTCCATGCAATTTCATTCACCTGAACAATTTACAGCCAGTAAAGTTCAATTAACAACCTTGCAAGAAAGAAGAAAAGCAGACACACAATGGAGAAAGATTGGTCATAAGCATGGCACACTACCTCATATGTGAACTTGCGTTTATGTATGGCCTTAAACTTGCGAACATCAATTATAGTCAACTCATCATCCTGCAATAATCCAAGAAGTTCGATGAATTAAAAATTGACCTCCAAATACCACTGCCAAAATTCTATGTTAAAAAGTGAACCTGTAGGTACTTTGTTTTGAAGAACTGAAACAAAGGGGTTGTGCAAAGAATCACAGAACAAACAGAAGGAAAGTAACAGAGAACTGACCCGATTACCAACAGCAATATGAGTACCATCAGGCTTATATGTTATGTTAATATTCTCCCCACTCAAGTCCACCTGCTGTGAGCATTTTCCAGCTGTCATCATCATTCAAACTGTGAGGAAAGTGAGGAGAGCAATCAGATCTTTCATTCCATTTGGCATTGCATCTGGTTTTGTTCATCTTAAACAATCCTTTGGAGTATTGTGACAGGCGGACTCACAAGTCACACCAAAGCCAAATAGGCCAACTAAATTCAAGCCTGTTATCATGCTTAACACTGAACCCTGGATATTAACCAAATGCCATCTTCATAGTCCCATCATAACTGGATTTTCTTCCTGTGTCTTGCACTGCCTTGGAAAGATTCATAAAGAACAGGGGGTGAAAATGATCATTCTGCGACATTGTAGTTACTGAGCAAGGAATACAGCTGCAAAAGAAACCACTTAAAAGTGGTGGTCTGAAGAAGTGAGATAATTCTTTGAGATATGCAGCCAGGGAAAAGCAAGGAAGGGAAGCACATTAACCATGAGTACTCACTTCGGGCATCCCAGAGACGCACAGTCTTGTCACCTGATGCTGTTGCTAATAAGTCACCATGTTTAGGATCCCAACACAACTGGTCCACACTATCTGTGTGCCCCTTCAACTCCATATCTTTTGCTTTACTCTGTTCTCCAAAGACATTCCATTTTGTCATTAGTATCATTCATACAATCTTGATGCAAGTAGAAAGCAACTCCATATCCTTCCTCTCAAGTAGATACAATGTGATCGGGAACACATACATGTCCATGTGGCTCAATGTGCCAAATTCGAGCTGTCTGATCAACAGACCCCGATGCCAGCTTTTTCCCCAAGCAATTCCATGCCACAGAGTGCACCTGACTCAATTCAAAGGCAGAACCCCGAGTGTCAGCATACAGACTCAAATCTTAAACCCTTAAAGGAGATCTCAAGAACTTGATACTGCCAATGCATCTATTGTCACTTTCTCCAAACGCGTTGATTCCCTTGCACTTCACTTCCCGCAACCAAGCACCAATGCCATTCCACAAAGTAACACACATCACCCGCTTACTTCAACCATGAACGAACCCAGAAAACTCACCAGTGACAATGCCCAGTTCTGGGGATTGCGATTGAGGATTAAGGTTCAGAATTTTGCACCTTCTTCTTGTGACCAATGAACTCGCGGGTGTGCAAGTTCTTGAACACAGATTTCCCTGTGGCCGGTGCAGGCGGCGCTGCAAGTATCGATTCCTTGTCATTCTCCACCACGGCGACCGACATCTTCGCCTCTGCGTGCACGCTTGTGTATTGTCAAGCTGCCGCAAGTTTACAGCACTGCTATCGTCCTTAGTACAAAGGACTTAACCTCTCTTTCATAAGCAGGGCACTAACTTCGAAGGGCCCGTTCCGGCAAGTTCACAGAGACACTAAAAGAAAATCGTTTCACGACCGTCGCCAGTGGATCAGAGCAGAAAAACAGCGGACAAATACGTTAAACTCAGCATCTCATCTCCTCAGCATCATTTGTGTCTGTGTGTGTTCTTATGCACGACTGCAACTTTTTGCAAAACACCTGCTATGGCTCCACCGGGCAACGAGGTAATAAGCCGATGTGATCGTCGGGGAACCAGAGCTTCGATGAAAACCCACCTAGGGTTATGGACTGCATTTCTTCTATTTCTTCTTCTTCTTCTTCTCCTCTAGTAATAAGACACAGGTATTTGTTCGCTCAAAGATTTTGTGTGGTATTTAACACACGTGCTGACGAGCCAGAGACATGCTCATCGTTGTGCAGCGGTGTCACGACGGCAGATCAACTTTTCAGTACTTGTCTCCTCCAAGTTTTCCAACATTTCGCAGATAAATTACAACGTTATGATGTAGAACTGCCGAACTCTAGGTTTCCATATGCTCTTCTCTTCCTTCGCTCCTACCATTTGTTCTTTCCACGGCTTCATTGCTGTTTGCATGGCGGGGGAATTCATAGTGATTGCCACTAGGTGAATGTGAGAAGGAGCGGATCCTCAGCCGACGTCGGAAATCTCTCCCCCTCCCCCCGTTTTCTATCGGTAAGTTGTCTTGCTATTTCGTTTCATGTAAGCTCTACTGTAATTGTTGCAAATTGTACAGTGGACTACTGGACGTATTCATTTCTGAAGTTGTTGTGTCTAAATGAGAGCAACATACCATAGTTGTTGCAGTTTGGTGTGGAGTTCGAACACTACGTGCGAATTCTCTCTCGTTTGCAGCCCCATCACGAGCTCGAACTCTTAGAATAATAGCCGTTGACGATGGCTTTACACCCTGGTTTTTCTTGTAGAATACTGGATCCTTGAATGCGCTTCCATAGTAAGAAATCGCATTGAAAATAACGAGAAGAAGAAGAAGAAGAAGAAGAAGGATGCAGTGTGTCTGTGGGTAAGCTGGAAGCCTAGGGTCTATTTTCTATATTTTCTGCCTGTGTTATGAGCGCGGTGCTCATAGTGAGAAGATGCAGAATGGCACTTCGCCAGTTTTCAGGGCTGTAGGTGTCGTCAGCTTACTGGGACGTCCAGAGTCTGTCACTCTGTGTTCTTTGCGACATCCACTGTTCTCGAGATTGTTTGTGCCAACTAGTTCCTGTGTATCTGCCACCCAGCGACAAGGAAAGCAAATTTTGTGCAGCCAGTTACACCAGGTTCAAAGACAAGAAAAAGGTGATACAATTGCTGCTGCAATGGATGGAGGATCGCAGCTGCAGAAGATCCTGCCAGCCTTGCAGCATATAGTTCCTTCTCTAGACCCAGATCGACATAAAGGCGACTCTGGTATACATCTTTTCTATACCATGTTATCTACCTGTTGTGCAGAGTACACTTTTTTTTTTTTGGTAACAGAGATATGGATCTGAAGAGGAGTATGTCTCAATCATTTGCCAGTGTGCTTTCAGCTTTCAACAGTGGCATAGGTCTTGAAATGAGATGCAGGCAAGGTAGCAGTGATTGGAGGCTGTCGGGAGTACACGGGTGCTCCGTATTTTTCTGCCTTCTCTGCCTTGAAGATGGTTTGGACAAAACTCCTCATACACTGCAAAATATTTGTTGTTGCTTCTCTCTTCTTCCCTGCAAAGTCTTGATGGTGCATACAACAGTTCCTTAACATTTTGTATGACACCTCACAGCAAAGGCAATTGACTTCTGAATTGTGTGCCACATTTCAAAACTCATGTGAATCTAGACCTAGTAGTTTTGAGGTTTGGTCCCTGGCAATGTCTTCCTTACAGCCAAGAAGTGTTCTGCATGCAGGGGGCAGACCTTGCACATGTTTTCTGCACTGCAGGAGCAGCTACAGTAATAAAGAGTTACAGCCCAGAGTTGATTGTCCATCCAGTTCTCCATGAATCATATGACACTGGGTATGCCAAGACTCATGGAATCTATGTTGTTGAATCTGCATCAAAGGTTTATTGAATCATGGTCCCTTCACCATACATATGTAGAGTGAGACCATGAGCTTTGTTTCCACATTTATGAGTAAACCACTTCATGTGTGCCTCCAAGAGACTTTAATTTGAATGTATCCAGATAGTCCAGGGATCTCTATCAGCTTCATATGATAACAGAGCTTCTTTCTCATACTCTTCGAAGGCAACCACTATATTTCTTTTTATTAGCACAGAGACAGTACAAATGATGTTAGCTTGTGTAGCCTTGTGGCCATAGACTCTACCCCAGTGCAAATGGATCATGTCAGCACTGTCATTGGGGAAGAGAGTAATCATTGGCACGTCATGCAACACCCAGGGAATTGGGAGAGGAAGACAGAGCAGAGGTGAAGGAAAAGGTTATGGAAGAGGTAGGGAAATGGCTGGAGCGTTTTGATTGCATCGTTATTGGTCCAGGACTTGGCCGTGATTCTTTCCTCCTGGTGCGTTCCAGCTTGTCACCCTTGTAACAGATGCCTGTACCTTGTATGTAAAGCATTGATGTGTATGTGGTTTGAGTCCTTTGGATGTTAGCACAATTAGTGAATTGTTGTCTTGACATCATTGTTAAGTAGGAGCATTGTGTCTAATGAGTCCTTTTTAGTGCTCAGGTGTGATCACACTGTAAAGTGCATTGCAGTCTATAGGCATAATACAAATGTAACTGAGGGAGGATGGAAAGTCAGAATTATCTAGCAGAGCTTCTTGAAAACTGTGGTGGAGAGAAAGTTTGGTGTCTGCTGCTAACTCTTTTGCTGCATGATGGGGATAGGATTGTGTAGCTGAAATCATTGTGAAAGCAAAGGCACTCAACATCCCCCTTGTGCTTGATGGCGTAAGGCTTTCTCACTTTCTGGGTCTCATGGGCTTTTCCAGAGCAGTTTGTCTTTTAGCTGCAAGGATCCAGAGTAGCTGCTTTGCATTCCCCTTCATGCTCCTCACTACATGAATGTAAATTCAAGCCTTTTCAACCTGGAATTCAATTTGTGGTGAGCCTGTGCTCTGAAGCATTCACATATTTGCTTAATCACTTGCTGATCTTGGGATACTATTTGTATTTCCAACATTGAGATGCTTGATTTCATTCAGCTGATTATAATGGTACTACCATTTGAGGACTTTGGTCTTTCTGATCGACAACATACTCGATTTAGCTGTTTACTGAGCTTAGCCCATATCATGAGGGAGCAAGGTGGGAAATTAGCCAGTACATCAAAGCAGCAGTGATTCTCTCTATTTACTGACAGGAAACACCCTTACATTTGAATAGTGCACATGCCTGTTACTACAGGATGGCTTGTTTCTAGTCACCAATCAACCAGAACTGGTGATGGGGTACCCTCTTGCAACTTTGACTCCCAATGTCAGAGAGCACAAACGGCTGGTGGCTAAGATCCTTGGGGAAAGGAATAATGAAGCTCCTAGAAACTGGCGTGATGTGTCAGATGAAAATCCTGCTGGCCAATTGCAAGCACTTGCAAAAAAGTATGTTGGTGTCTCTCTTTCACCCTCTTCCTAACCTAGCTGGAATGTATGCCACCTGCAAGTTGCAAAAATTTAACTTTGTTTTGGACTCAGAGTATCATGCTGTGGGATGTTGAATCAGGATGGGAGGGGTCACCATTGTACAGAAGGGCAAGACAGACTATATCAGTGATGGTAAAACAGGTATGTAGAGTTTTAGCATGTTCCCTGGGTATACATTGTGTATATGTATCACAGGGATTTCTACTGCTACCAGAGAACCCACTGAACACAACTGGCAGCCACCATATTTTGTTGACACTGGCAGATGTGCAAGAAATGTAAACACTGTGTCCTCAGTAGATGGTTTTATGGTTGAATGGATGCTCATTTTCACTTCAGTTATTATCTTAACTGGAAGACTGCAATAAGGATAGATGAAGGGTGATCAAGATCACTGCAGAAATCTTCACTCAACAAAGATTATTTTTGCCATAAGGACGTGTTACCTTGTTTACAATGCAAGGAATACACATTCGGGCACTAGCTTTTTTAAAACCAGTTTTTAGAATTGCAATCTGGGAATGGGTATGTGGGTTTTCTGTTGCAGTGCTGAGCTCAAATCATTTTGGTTCGCCTCGCCGCTGTGGGGGACAAGGAGATGTATTGTCTGGGTGGTAAGGAATAGAACTACTTATAATGATCTCTAGAGCAGTATGGCTGCAAAAGTATATCTGAACCTTTCACCTTTTTTATTCTAGGTGTAGGTAGCTCCTACCTCTTTGCACTTACAAATGTCCTGTTGAGTGCCCTATCTGGATTAAACCCGTTAATGTGAACTTGTGTGGACTGATGCAGTACTGCTTGTTTTATAACATGGGCAAGGGAATTTTGGAGTAAGGCAGATGTGGGAGGAAGAACTTTTGTTGAGCAAAGGTCAACTTTCTGCCCTAGACATTTGTATTTTGACCTCTCCTGTACATATTACTAACATTGCTTGGAGTGTTATCATACATCATGACGTCTGGAAGTGCAAGAAAGTTGTATCAACTGATGAAATATTGATGAACAGGATATCTAGCAACCCCACCATGGTTGGTGCATTAGCGGGGTCATTGCTATGTAGAAAAGCAGCTGCCAATGCATTTGCGCAACACAAGCGCAGCACCGTTACTGGCAACATAATAGAATGTCTTGGCCACAGGTTAACACTTGTATGCTCTTCCATCAGTTTTTCTTTATTCTAAATAGTTTCTGCAGTGACTTGCTCATGCTAAAGTTGAAACTTCTGTCTGGGAATTGATATCCTTTGCTTTGTTTGAGTGCCTTTTAACAAGAGCTTTCCTGGGGGGATATTTTGCAGTATGGATGAACTCTTCCCATTGTGACTATCCTGCGCATTCCCAGATGTATGCAGGGCAAGAATGTGAACATTCTGTGTGGTCTGGCCTTCATGCTCTCTTGAATGGCTTATCTTCTTCAGAATACACAGCTTCTAATAGAATCCAGTACATACAATTGCATCTATTCTAGGATCAAAATTTCCATGTGTATAGGTAGTTGACTGGATGGTGTGTTTGTTTGTATAGCCATGAAGAAATACTTATTGATGGTGTAGCTCTTTTAATAATAGGTAGTATAAAAGGCTCAGGGGTGACCTTACCACCCACTGGTCAACAATTCACCAAAGTCATTAGTTCATCTCTCTCTCTTGCTTGCTGTTTAATTCACTGCACGATCCTGCTATCATAACTTTTGTGTCCAATTTCCAACCCTTTGTACTGCAGTCATTTTCTTGATCACACTTTATCATTCGACATAGGAATGCCCACAAAGGAGCCTGCACAAGAGATGTGAAGCAAAATGGCTGGGGACCTTCCGGGTACTACTACTACTCACCCAAATTTCTGTTGGCTTCAATGGCTAATTTTACAAAATTGTGATTTCTTACCACCTGGCCACACTGTACTCTGCTTGGGTTTGCACTTGAAGCTGGGTAAAAGGGAGCTGGTAGATTTCTTTTGAATTGCTTGTTAATTATGAGTGTATTTTTGAGCAAGTATATTTTACAAATTAGTGGAGTTCTCTTCAACAGCCCATCAATTATCAAACATTTCTGTTCCTGAATATGTACTCTTGCTGCTGGTTGAACCCAGATTATCCCCAAGTTATTAGGTCAACTACCTGTTGTCAGAGTATGTGGCATGTCCAAACTTGCTTAGGATGTCCCAAGGTGGGTGTGTTACATGGTTGGTGGATCTGGGGGCTCTTCCCGATGCATGAAGCCTGATGATGCACTGATGAGGAAGAAAAGAGTTTTATATGACTTTGTGCCAAGTTTTTTTGCAAAATTTCTCCCTTCCATTCCTGGGGTCAACATAGCATAAAAAACTTGGGCTTTGATAACTTTGCATAAATCTAGTTTCTAGAATTGAACTTCTGTTTTCTTTCACTCTCACAGGTTTTGCCATGACTGGGACAGAGCCTTTTCTAGCACCATGTTTTTCTGGGTGGGTGATGATAATGTGGCAAAATTTGTAAGGTGAAGAGTTGATTTCTCCCCTTCTTCCTCTTATGTGTAGTGTTAGGCCCTCTAGTGATAGGAGTCTGAACTCCAAAGTAGTCATTATAACAAAATGCCATGTGACATTTAAATAGTTACCACCCTAGATTAGTGCTAGCTAGCACCAAGAGTGCATTCACACAATGGTGTAGTGTTAGGGTTTCTCACTTAGGAGGTGAAAAGTTATCTACCTTTAGCAATAAATTCTCTTATGTTCAATCAAGGCAAGGAGATATTACCTGATCATAGCTAGTGCATCTCCATCGCTAGCCGATTTGTGGTCGATGACAGCTCTTTTGTTTTAAGTCTTCTTTGTTATTGTGGATTGTCATTTCATAGTCACGAGTCCTCTTTGCATAGGCTCTTTACTTGATTTTTGTTGATTATTTGCTTTTGTTTTTTCTTTGGGTTGTGTCTATATTTGTGTTCTCATTTGCCTTGGCCTTTTGATGGATGGGTTCCAATCCTTTGATTTTTATCTATAGAGTTTTTCTTCTTAATCTAACTTGGGTTAAAAAGCAAGGGATGCTTATTCAGGGTAAGGCAATTTGCACTTGCTACCAATTTTGCTTCTTGGCACTTACTTCTAAAGGCAAGGGAGCATGCCATCTAAAAGTAAATTTTTATTGTTGCTTATTTACCAAATAAGACACAAAAATAAGTAAATAACTTTTTCAAAGGATTTTTTTTTTCCACAAGACATGTATGGGCATCTAATTGGTCTATGGAATAATCACTTTCTCAAAAGTTGTTAAAATTCTAGAATTGGGTTTCACTTTTTACATCACCCTAGGGACATCATAACTTCAACCTTTATTTCATAATCTAGCTTCAACTAAGCTTTAAGAAGCTTACAATTAAGTGATTAAATTTTTTATTCCATTATTATTAAGAACACATAATCAAGAAATTATCACAAGGAACATTGGGGGTTACCAAACAAGTTAAAGGACCCTTTAAGGGGTGTGCTACAAAACACTAACTTTTTAATCCAAAATCTATGATTCTTAAAGATTTGGTGATAACCTTCCATTAGCCCACCATTATGTTTAACACCAAGATGACACCTAGGGGTCGTAGTAGATGACATTTAGGTTTTGGTGTTATATGACATTGTTGGTGTGAATTGGTGATTAACCTTGAACTTCTTAACATTGACTTAATTTGCATTTAACACTAATTGTGATTGGTGGTTTAGATTGTCTTAGATTTGTCTTTTGCCACCACTTGTATTCTAATTTTTAGCCCATTGCAAGTTTTCACTAAGTTATTCGGCAAGGTTCCATCTTTTGCATATCTTTCAATCCATGATAGATGTTTTTTTTCTTTTTATAAACTAGCAAATGGGCCCACTTGTGAAAATCATTTGGTGTAAAATTGAAAGCCATTTTAGGTAGGATCTATGGTTGACCCCATTGCTAGATTTTTCGTCTCAATATGAATGCATTAAAAATTTATTAGGGTGAAAATTTTGGCCTCCCTTCTATATTCATAGGTGCAAACATGTGGCTATCATTTTAAAATCCTTAGAATTTTTTGGTTATTTCGATTATGCACGTGGGGTTTTTCAGGTGAATAATCAAATTATTATTTTTGAATTAAGCATTTACTTGTGCCAAATTGTAGTGTTTAAGGCAATCAATTTTTTTTGTATGGATTCACTTGTGCAAACAAAAACCAAAAACATTGCATAAATAGGTGAACCATCAAATTTCACAAGCAAACCTAAAAACTTGTAGGGAAATCAAACCCTTGAAACTAACCTTTTCAACATAAGTCACTAATAAAATCAAACCAAGTTAACATACATTTATAAGTTCAAAAAACTTAGTAAAAATAAACCACTCCATTTAGACCATGGAGAGTGAATAGACCATGCCAACATCATGGAAACCAAGGTGCTTAGCTTGTAAAACAACCATTGATTTCAATAGAGTTGGAAATATACGCCATCAAGTTTATACATTTGTAGAAATAGGTGTAAGAAGCCTACAAAGGACTTAACCATCATAACAATATTAGTGGCGTGTTGTTTTCCATTGTTTAATGAATTCTTCATACAAGAAATTTTGCAATGTATAGAGTTGTTATCCAAACGTGCACACAACATTTGTGGCAAATGGGTAATGACCTTATTGCAACGTTTTGACTTGATGAAAGCCAAAGTAGAGAAGCATCTTTCATCTTCCATCTTGCTTACTACCTATGCCATGGTCAATTCAATTAGTTTCACATACATTAGGAAGCTAGAGATGAGTACTTGAAATCTTGTCACAAGGCAACACATTTTAGTTAAGGAATTCAAGCTAAAAGGTTACATGTTGTTGCATTCAACTTCATTGTGAGCTTGAACATGCCTTGCTAGCAATCAAGGTCATTAGCATTGATGAACTCACCCACCATCACATTATGTACATGTTCATCCACCTTGTGGATTTTGGGATAACAAAAAACTATTATAATAATATAATAACTTAAAGGTGTTTGACAAATGATGCATCACATCACAATTGCAACCAATATTAGGGATACACAATCCCAAAAACATTCCATGACACCATGGAAACATAAGTTGTATAGTTTTTAAATCAAAGCTTTTCCAACCCCTGCTAAAACACCCCAAAATCATGAACTTGTTGGCTTGCAGGAACATGAAAACAAAAATTAAAAAATTGGAAAAATAGGGGTGAAAGGAAAAGGGAGAAAATTGTGAAACTTACGTTTGAATTGGGTTTTCACTAGGATTCAACAATAGCAAATACATCATGAGTCACCATTGAAAGCAACATTGTCTCCAAATCTCATTAAACTACCCTAACTTGTTGGGCAATTAGCTCAAAGGCCAAAATGTGGAACTCCATAATTTTAATACAATGTTCAACACATTTGAATCTTCTCATGCTTGAACTCCAACAATGATTTGAAGGCCTAGAAGTTATCTTTAATAACTTGGAAGTTTGATTGTCATACACACTATAAATATCACATTGACAAACCTTGATTATTGTCACCAAATCACACACAAATACATATCTAAATTGTCCAAACTTGATGAAAGCATGCATAGATTCCAACAATGGCAAAATGCAAACAAATCTAATCGAAATTTAAGGGTCATAGAAGTGATCATGATGTAACATAACTTGTTATCCTAGAGGGTTATCTAAGGCCACCTTCACAATTTTGTATTTTGGCCTAACTTTCTCAATGGGGTTCAATGGTGAAATCCATCTTGTCTAAACATTTCAAAGAATTTTGTTCCCCTTTGTTGCCATGAGTTTTGAAACTTTTGTGAACTTCAAGTGCCTTTTAAATGAATGTGTAAAATAGGAGTATAAACATTGCAATAAATTTTCAAGGTGCATCACCAAAGGTAGTCTTGATAATGTTTGAATTGTCAAATTAATACAGTGGGTCATATAATGGACCCCAATAAACTAGGGAGCATAGGTCTCATGAAGTTGTTTTGTAACACCACTCTTTGTGCCCTAAAACACATTATCATTGTTTTCCCCAAAATAATTGAACTTCCAAGCAAATTGGTTTTTTGGCAAACCACCACCAATCATCAAAACCTCCATAACAACCTTGATCAAGTTATCATTCCCTAAAAAAAACCAAGATTGGTTGTCAATTGTAAAAACTTCATCATGATTAATAGCAACATGTCAAGCATCCCCCATTGTTACCCTAATTTATAGTGATTACCTTCATTATTTCTTGATGCATGAATTTTGCCATGGTCCAACCAAAGGGATCATTCTAATGTTTCTTGTTATTTTTTGATAGAACCAAGAATTCAAATATAGGATTCATTACCTCATATTCCATCATGGGACATCCTTGTTGCAACAAGTGCAAAATTGTGGCAAATTGCATAACCTTCCTTACCTTTTCTCTTGCTAGCCCATTTGCAACTTGGGCAACAACACTTTCATGGTTATGGGAAACATGCAATTTATAATTCTCAGCATGCCTACAAACTTTGGATTAATATCAATCCCCTTTTTGCACATTGGTCCCAATATTCTTGTCAACCTTCACACAACTTGCATGCTTACAAAGAAAATACCACTTAGGAGTAAATAACATATCCTTCCTTTCCACCTCACTTCAAATCTAACTCTTGACATCATGCAAGTTACCTTTTAACCCTAAATACAATTTTGCCCACAGAAGTTTTGTAGCCAAAGAGTCTTGAAACTTTTTAGTGACATTGATCATAGTTCCTTTTCTTGACTTTTAGGTTGGATTGGACAATGGGCATATTTACTTCAAGGGTAGGAGCATCATCACTCACATAAAATTTGTATGATTTAGACCATTTGAAGGATTAATATTACATGAAAAAAATAAAGGAAGGGAAGATGCAAAAGGACTAAAAGATGATGAAGTTACATTGGAATCAAGTATGACAAAAAACCCACCCACAACAAAAGGGTTTTTGTTGGAATAAATAATTTGAATTTGTGAGATTGTGGGAGTAGTGGTGGCATTGTGAATGGATTAGATTAAGGAAAATTTGGATTCACTAAAAATAGAACACAAAACTAAAGCCAAAACTAAAAACCTTCAAAGGACCTTCAAAAATTTGAAAAAACTTTAAATTTTGTTACAACTCTGAAATACAACATTGCACAATGCATGTTGCATTTATAAAAAACACTACTAAAATGCACAAAATCAACAAGGAGGGAGGTTTTAGTTTCATAAACCTTAGTTAAATCATAACACAACTCAAATGAAAAAAATGTAAAAGGATTCAGAAGGGAGGTTTAAGCTTGTTAACCTTTGGTTGAATTGGATTAGACTTAAAATGGAGAAAATAAACTTCAATTTTTTATGGTTGAATTGTATAAAATCACATTGAAGCCATTTTTGGGGTGGCACATACTTCCCCTATAGCTTGCATTCAATCTTGAATATTTACAAATGAAGAAAAAACATGGAATACAAAGAAAATTGAGGTGCATTATTCACTTGCCTCACACAAAATTGAATACCTTGGCAAATTGCGCATAATCACACAACTCACTAAATTGTATTTGTTTGATTAGCTCCTAAATGTTTGACACATTACACAAAGTTCACAAAGTCTAGTGCAAATTTGGACAATCGGAACCCAACAAAAAAACTCATCGCACATTATTCACCTTCATCTTGCACATAAACAAAACCATAAGACTTACATAGAACACAAGGGGTGGAAAAAGCTTATATGTTTTAATTGCGGCAATCATAATTCCACATTCCATTACATTATTCAGCAACCATCAACTTCACAAATAATGAATGCTTCATAATATTTCAACAAAATGTTAGAAATCCTAGAACATTATTTTCATAGCATTTTTTATCAAAACTTTTTATTATTATTAGAAAATTGTTTCATGCAATGGTGTGTCGTTGTTTGCTTTGAAGTTTCATTTTCCCCTAATCATATTTGCCATGATGGCATGAGGTTTTGATGCACAACATATTGTTGTATTTTGTTGTGCACATTGTGTAATGTGTAGGGGCTTATTATGTGACTCTTGAGTCCATTTTGGACACATCACTTACAAATTCTCAAGTCCTTGTTCCATCGTGAGTGTTGCATTCCACATGTTAGTTAACCCGAAAAATTACTTGCTTGGCTTTGAATTTTTTTTGTACACATTATGTTTTGTCATGGACCTTTCTATTCCTAATGTGTTCATGAAAAGTTCCCCAAGTTCTCAATGTGTTCCCCAAGATGATCCCAATAACACTACATTTTTATCCCAATACTTTGTCCAAAATTTTCTTTTTTCACTTGTATTAGCAAGCCAAAGAGGGAGATGATAAACAAACCCCTCCCCCAAATGAACTTTATTCAACACCTTTGCTAGTCGACAATGTTTAGCCCTGCATAAAGTTTTGGTTCATTGCATGGTTTGATTGTTTGACCCTCTTTTTAGGCTAAATAAAAAATATGATTACCTCCTAATATTCAATGCCAAAACCTATGTTGATGGTTGGTATTCTCATTTTCTTTTGAGCAAACAAGACCTTATTGAATATGCTTTTAACTAACCTTCGCCAAGGCCCCAAATTCATCAAGTTGGAACCTTTCTCCTCCTTGAACTATGTGTCACTTTGTATGGTGGGGTTTTTCAACTTTCATTCGTTTTTGAAATGTAATGGTTTTGAAATTAGTGTGGGAAAACAAAACTATGTAACACAATTTTGTGGATAACCACGTAAGGTGCAAAAGGTGTAAAAGACAAGGCTAGAAATGGGCCAAACAAATCTTGTTGTTGAGTGTTTAATGTCTCCCATGCAAAGGATGACACACTCTATTGTCCAATAGAAATTTCTATTTCGGGGAGCTTCCAAAGTTTTTATTTTGTTTTGTTATGAGCCAATCAAAAGGGTTCATTGAAAAAACAAAGGTAAGCTTGGGAGCTTGAGGCACCCCATATAAATAATAGAAAGATGGATAAATACCCCAATCAATATAGTTTAATGTATATGGGCCTTTGTTTTTAACCTTGCCCTTTTTATTTACCTGAGGACTACCTAGAGACCACTTAGGGGCCTACTTAGGTTATGAACTATCTAAGATAAAGGCTATCAAAAACTTACATACATGATTACTTAAAGGTGCTACATAGGGGCTACTTTCTAAGGACCTATCAAAGTTAAGGGATACCTAAACATCATTTAAGGGATGGCTTAATGGTCTACATAGGGCTATGAATCAACTCTATATAATCCCCCATGTAGACCCTATGTAAGCCATATGTAATCCCCTTTTGCTCTAGCTAGCCATTAAATAACCCTTAGATATCCCCAAACTTAAGAAATCCCTATCTAGCCCCATAAATAGGTTTTATGTATCCCATAACCTAGGTAGGCCCTTAGGTGTCTCTTTAGGTAGTCCCTTAAATAGTCATGAGGCATCCCATAACCTAGGTTGACCCTTAGGTGTTTAATTAAGTAACCTTCTAGGTAAACTGTATGTAACCTCCTATGTAAGCTTTTGAGAACCCCTAGATAGGTTTTATGTAGTCTTTTAAATAATCCTTACATATTTTATTATCTAGGTAGGTCTTTAAATATTTCCTTGAATTGTTTTTGGTAAACTTTAGGTAGTCCCTTATGTATAGTCCTTAGATATCCCATAGCCTATGTAAACCTTTAGGTGTCTCTTTAAATAGTCCCTAGGTAAGTCCTAAATAATTTAAAAATAATCCCTAAGTATCATAACTTAAAAAATCTTGAATTAACCCCTTGGTTAAACTTTGTGTAATCCTTTGAGTCTCCCTTAGGTATCCCATAACATAAAGATATCCCTAGGTAGAAACATAGACACAAGCAAAACACAAAAGATAAAAGCAAATTCAAGTTATCTTGAGTTCAAAAGAAAATGTGACTTTTTCATTTGGTATTTTCCTTTGGAGTAATCACATCTTGCATAGTTTTAATGAAACCTAAGATTCTACTCTTGGGTTTTACAATTTGTCATCTTTTCAAATAACTTTAATAGATTAGGTTGTTTAGGTTGTCATCAACATTTTATATATTGATTAAAACCTAATAATTTATAAGGTTACTAGTTTGCTTGATGATGTAATTTACTGCTTTGCCTAGGGGGAGGTGATTTTTCATCAATGAAAGATTTTGGGGTAAGATTTTGATTTGAATCCCAAACAAATGTGTGGATGACATGTGAAGATATAACTTAATTATAAGCTCTAGGTTGGTTTTTAAAAAAACACCATAAAATATTCATGAAATTTCAAATGTATTTGGAAGGTTCTTTAAACATTTAACTATCCTTCATGAAAAGGGTCTTACACTTATGAAGGGGCAAAAAATCCACTAAAAATTAATGGCTATAACCATCACACGAAAGACAAAAGGGAAGGCCAAAAAAGGCCAAAGGACGCATAGCCCGTAGGAACCAAAGAAAGAAGAAAGCTAGTCCCTTTCATGATAAGAAACTATTTCACCCATAGCCCTTCTAATGTTGCTTGCATGCAAATTGTGAGATTCAATAGTAATAGGAGGTCTAGAACAAGCATCCCCTGCCAACACAATCTTCTCCTCCTTAACAAAGGCTAAAACACATTAAAAAAGAATACTAACATGTTGTTTGAAAAATTGAGTGCAAAAAGACAAGGATAAATGACTCCCTAATTGTCTATTGTGGAAAAGATGAGCACATTCCTTAATGAAACAATCCATATCACATTTGATCCATATTGTATCTTATGCTTATTAGTATGTGGAGCATGCTAGGGCCTAGGATTCGAGGTTGACCCAACACCCACTAACGCACCATCAAAAAAATCCTATTTTGGGAGTTTTTGGTTGGGATGATACCCAACCCCATGACCCTATCCCTTGGGGTAAATTTTTTTTTTTTCCCATGGCCTTGACCAAAATAGTTAGTCCGAACCTCCCTCCTTCCTACGTAGCCAACCCTTTTATTTTGACCTATCCTTGTTTTCTCCCCTTTAGCTTGTCTTGTTTTTTTTCTTATTCTTCGTTTTTTTCTTCTTGAAAGTTTGTTTTGGTTTTTTCTATATTTTTTTTTGAAGAGATTTTTTTTTTTTTCTTTTCCTTTTTTCTTCTTAAGATCTCTTTAAAAAATAAAAATAAAAATCTCTATTTTTTTTCTTTATTGGTTTTCCTTTTTTTCTTTATTTATTATTATTATTTGGGTGTTTTTTGTAATAGGAGGAAGGCCTAGATAGATTCATAGTGGTGGTGATGGTAGTAATAATAATAGTTGTAGGATGTTGGCTTGGATAAGTAATCTCCTCCTTTTCCCTTATTGAATTTGAGAGCTTATAGACATTAATCATTTTGCTTAACTTTTTTTGGACTTGCACATTTTTGTACCATGATGCATGGGGCAACACCCATATTTTTTTGTGCAATTTTTTCTCATGTTTTGTCCAACATTTTGTGTGAATGTATGCAAGGTTGTATGTTAATAAATAAAAAGATGAATTTCAATTTTGTTTGCAAAGTATATTGAACATGCATGAAATGTTGTGAAAAATAATGTCAAAACTCATATCTAATGAAATATGTAATGAATGGTGGAGTATTACACTATCATTCCAAAACTTTGTTGAAGTTCTTTTATTTGTCTAAAACTATAGTTGTTTGCTAAAATTATATGCATTGGTAGTTACAATTGCACATTTCAAATATTAACCTAAAATCTTGAATCATTGAGATCTACATTTGTGCAAAACCATCATTGCATACAATTACCATGTTACATGGTAACCCCCAATTCAATACTCACATAAATATAATGCATATTCGTTGTATATTTTTATGGACATAATACCCTTGTGACAATTCCAAGGTATATATAAAGTACCTAGGTGAAGGTATTTCATATGCTCTGGATTTCTTTAAGTAAATTCAGTAATATTTTCAAAACAATCTAAAACAAATTTTCTACCTAAGGCATGTATGAAATATTCACAAGAGGATATTGCATACATTTTGGATTTTTCTTTTAATTTGTGTAATAGTCCCATGATAGTCAAAACACAATGTTGCACTTCAAGGAATATATGAAATGTGCACTTGAAGATATTGCATACACTCTAGATTTTTTGGGTTTATGCGATATTGTCATACATGTGTTAACAAAAAAATTAATCATGTCCTTAAATATTGCTTGGGTAAACAATTTCAAATTTTTTTGCAATACTCTCATTTTGTTTCTTCCGTCATTGTTTTTGGTAATTGTAGGGTCAGTTGGAAAGACAACTAGGGGTGTAAGTGCAATGAGGTAAGTGAGGTTTGGTAGGTACCTACTTCAATGACTAGTAGGTAGGAAGGTGGAAAGGTGAAGAGAAATAATTACGTGATAAATCCAGTCCCATGGTCTCAATTCTCATGATTTCATTTGAGCTTTCCATAAAGTACAGGGTGACTGCGTGATTCTCAGTGTGAACCAGCATCTGCATTGGCCACCTTCAACTTTGGAGCAAGGCCTCTTAGCAACCAGATTGAGCTTGGGGAAATGTAACTTTGGACTCCCAGAGACTTCAGGCAATTTTAGACGAGGGTCCAAGGTGTAGGGTTTAGGGTTTATTGGATCTTATTCGTCAAAAGCTTTAAATTGGTCCCAAGGCTTTTAGACAAAGCTCCAAGACCAAAAAGTGGCAAATTGAGGCTAAACCTACATGGCACCTGTTCTGGAGGGAAAATCAATTGGTTCGGTTAAAAAAACAGTGCTAAAAGGAGAGCTCCTTATTTGGAGAAACAAGAATCAGGCTTGGGACCAAGGTGGAGTCCAACTCAAGGATTCAATTTGATTCAAATCAGTCCAAATTGGTTCCTAGGAAATTGGACCCTGGGCCTTAATCACCTAGTTTGCACACATGATTATGATGTTTAGAAGCAACCAACAGAACTCTAGGGCCTTTAGTTTTAGCATTGTACCAGTCTAGCTACAGGTTCAGCCAAGGCATTGGGTGATGAGCCTGCTTTTTATCATCAAACATTAGAGTTATCTATAAAGTCACCCTGTCTTCAATCTGTCTTTGGGCCTGCTTTCATCCACTACGTATCCACTATCTCAGTCGTATCCGCAAAGCAAGGAAATTTGATTAAATCTCAGTATGAAATGCTGAAACTCAGCATTTAATGCACAAGGTTCGAGAGTAATTATAGTAGTTGTGTAGGTAGGAGCAATGAAAAAATATGTAGCAACAATGGAGGCGCTCAGGAAAAAGGAAAGACAGGATGAAACTCAGTTTATCACCAAAATTGCTGGGAAAACTAGTTTGGGTCCCAGTTATTGGGTGTGGTAAAATTTCCATTAGCAGTTATGTGTTTGATGCCATATTATGCCGAAACTGACCGTCCTCACTCCCTAGTCGCGAGACTTCACTGATAACTCTATTGTTGCCCATAGGTGCCTACTATGTAATACTGCAAGACACTAAACACCCAATCAAATCTTTGCGGGTGTCAGAAGATGTTTTGAACTCTAAACATCTTTGACACCATGCAAAGTGAGTCTGCAGTCATGGAAAGTTGGCAGAAGGAAGAGGTGAGGGACACAGAGCAGATGGACAATAGCAGCACCGGCAGGAGCAAGACAATGACATGCCGAGGTCTTCTGGCATCCACAGAGTAGCCGTTGCTGCAACAGCCAAGGAGCTTGTGCATCTCTCTCACCTGCTTTCATCCAGACAGATGAGCACTGCTGGAGACTACAAGGGGTGCTGCTACCACAGCCAATGAAAAGGTTCTCTGATTAAAGAAGGTGGATCAATCTGTGGGAGACGTGCCTCATGTGCGGAGGGTGAACATTTGTTGGAACTTTTGTGCCAATTGCTTGTTCTTGTCGTACCCTTTGGGTTTGAAAGTTTTGTTGAACTTGTGGGCCACTTTGAGTCAATGTGAGTATTGAAATACTTGTTTGCTATTATGTCAAAATATGGTATGTTCATGATTTTTTGAGCAAATATGTCTGGATTCTTGTTGGTCTCTTGTTCTTGAGATGGTGTTGATTTTGAAAGGTAGCTAATTGCATAACTGACATGATAGTGAGTGTTAATAATTTTGGAGCTCAGTAATGTCCTGCGCACTGTGAAATGCAGTTACACTCAGAGATGTGTGTAGATCAATTTTTATGTGTCATGAATGTGGTGTAGGGACTATTCATTGATGCTTGGTTTTGAAAGAGGACAGCTGTGTCACTCGATGGAGTCACTTTGAGCAGAGAGCCCTCTTCTGTTTCAGCTACACAGCTTTCTAGAACATGAGGGCGATGGAATGGGTTCATTGCAGGGAAGGCATTTATATATAGAGGAATGCCCTTATGTTGAGGGCATTCCTTAATTTGAAGCCCTGAAGCCAAGGGCAGTAGCCAGAGGCCCAGGGCTGAAAACTAAAGAATGCCTGACATGCCTAGGGCATTTCTCAACATAAAGAAACAGGTACATCTGTTCATCACATGCAAGTGTAGTGCATTTTCATCCTCATTTCATGAGAAAGAGTGCATTACATGGGAAAGCATGCATTACTCTCCAGTGAAATGCCCTGTCACTTATAAGGGGGTGCAATGTGCTTTACAAAAGAGCACACATTGACAAAGGGAAATCAGGCCCAATGCTTTATGGTTGCTGCAGGCACAATGGATGTGGTGTGCTTTTTCGTGCTGAAGCTTATGGCTTTTTGAGGTGGTGCAGAGGTGAAGCATGGCAGTTCTGTTCAGTTCAAGAGAACAACTGGAGTGGGGGAACAGGTGAAAAGACAGGTGTGAAGTTCCTAATGGATTTGGGTTGTTCCTTGTGTTGCATAAGATATGAGCGTGGCAGCACAGGTTGCTTGGTTTTCTTAGCTAGCAGAATCCAAACAATACTAATGCAGTTGGCAAGCAAGATTTTGATTGCAAGTCCTGGTGTAATGCTGAAGCTGCAGAAGCTTGTTGGTCATTAATTTGTTGGTGATGTCACTCTTACCTGGTGGTGATGAAGATTATGCCCAAATCGTTCTCGTAGACTTTGAGTTGTATGAGCAAACAGTGAGATTGGCTTGAAGAAATATGAGCTTTTCATTCAGCTACAACAGTTCGGATTTTACCATTCCAATGCTTCACATTGATTTGCTTCTGAAAAGGGTGTTCATTTATTCTGATGGATCACATGCAAATGGTTTTCAATGGTGTTTTGTGGTGTTGAGGAAGTGTTCATAGTTTGTTGAGCAAATGTTCACAGTTTGCCTTGAAATTTCCAATGATTTGTGGAGCTGAAAACTACGTTATGTGTTGTCATTGAACAGCCAAATCTGCCAAACAACCTGATAATAATATTTGAGATCTACCATAACAGCAACCAACCAGCACACATGAAAAAAGGAAACTCAATCTTCTCAAGAAAATAGAAACAAAGACTAAAAAATAAAGTTGAGGACAACACTGAATGCCAGCAACAGTCATACACATGTTCCGGAACTTCAACAGCAACATGACACTAGAGATCAAGATCCATAAATGCAATTGGTCCATGAGGAGATTCGACCCATATTAATTCTCATTGAGTAGCATGCAAATGCTTGTATGCCAAGAAGCTTGACTAAAGAGTGAGATCTCAATAGCAATTTGGGATTTGAACCTAATTGAATCCCCAAAAACTGTCCAACCCTCAGTATGGAATGAAAAAGGAACACAAAATCTGTAGACTTGATGTCTCTTTTTCTTGACTGGAAGCTATTAAAAATCTCCAAACTGGCCATGAATCTGGATTATTTGGAGACAAAACCCCTCTGCCTCAAGGTAGCTTTTCAACACAAATCTAGAAAAACTCTTGACTCCACAAGAATTTTTTTGATCCAACCTGATTGTTTCCTGTAATAATTTCTCATTAGATACACATTCTGCTATGAGTATCCAGCCTTCATTTTTCCGTTACCCTGTCTGTGTACTCTTGGCAATGATAAAACTGCCAGAATACATGCCTAACTCTACTCTAACTCTTTTGACATGTCATGGCTACTTCGTGAGTCCACATCTCCATTACCCAAGTGATTAGAGCCTTGGATGCTAGGTAGACCCCTTGTTGCAGAACTCTTCACTCCCTTGAAGTATGTGGAATAAGGAAACATGTTGGCACATTGCTGTCTCCACCCTACCCCAGGAGGGAAAATGAACTTGTCAGGAACAAGGCATTCAACTATGACCAGACACTCCTGACCTATACTAGGGTGCAAGCATATTACCATGACTCTGAAGCCAAGACAAACATTAGACGTCATGTCATTGCAAAACTAGTAAAAATGACTCTTGTACATTGGTGACAACCTGACCACCTACCATATCTCATAATGTAGTTTGGAATCCAAGAATTATACATCAATGAGATATTGAGCTTACTTGATGCTGCATCTCCATCATCTAGAGTGGTTTCCAAAAGTTTTTGGACTGCTATACAGTCCTTTAGTTCCCATTGGCATTCAGCCTCCCTGCCTGGCCCAACCCTGTGTTCAAGTTGCCACAAGAAAAACAGTAGGACATACTTAGCCACGAAAAATAGATCAACTTCATGTAGCCAAAAATGGTCGGGTTTGGTGAAAGATGACAGCACCATACTGAACCAATCCATGGAAAATCTGCTCTACAAATGGTGCTCTTGAGATCAGTGACATTCCCAGCATGCATTTGCTATCAAGAAAACCATTATATCTTCTGCTCACTAAAAATTAGCTTCTCCCAGTTAAGGCTTATAAATTCAACTATTCAAAAAAAAACTGATATGCAACTTCTCACAAGCTCAATGGCATTGCAACTGCCAACAACAATCTTCCCAGACAGCATGTCTGTAACTACACAGTATGTTCTGAATATACCTTGCTCCATAATTTGAAGACTCCTCAATAATTTTAACTGCCATTGGCTTTGCCTCTGGAGAGAGAAGGACAAGAATTTCTGCCACTGCAGCCCTGTGCCGCAAAGAATCTATTCCCAGTAACACAATGATTAGAATTAAATGTACTCAATTTCACACATGAAACACAGAGCACAAAAGCATAAAAATGCATATAACTGGTTTCCCCTCCTAGCAGACCTGAACAGCAGTGCTCTCAAGCAATTTTAAGCTCATTGCTGGAAACTCTCACATATGTGTCTACATGATAGACTGACAAAAATGACACACCAGAATGGTCTTCCAGGAAAGCACTATTTGCATCCAAGAGCGATTTTTCACCCAGCTCCCTGCAAAAGAAAATCACAATTGCACACAAACAATAAGAAAACCACTTCAGGAGTACTCTTCTCCCAACTAATGTGAGGAGACAAAAGAAAAAGATCTCTAAGATCTGCTTGTGATGCTTACTTAAGGGAAGACCTTTCCACCAGTATCACGCTATGAACAAGCTTTTCTGAGTGTGTTTGTGGACTTGGAAGATTGTCCAAAGTATTAAACAAACGAATCTGCAGCCCAGATACAAACCCACACAACATTCAGATGTATTGAACCAACCAAGAGACAAAAGTCAGAGTGAGCTGCCCCCTGAATAGCCACACCACAAAACTTCAAGAAAATCTCAAAATCTGCCAGACTTCCAGAGGTAACAGATGCTACAATAGTCTCCTGGTAGTTCTAGCTAGTCATCCAATTGGAGTGTTTCAGATACATCTTTCAAAGATGTTGGAGCATGTGACAGATTGCAGTGACTGCTCTGAACAATAAAGTTCACAAGCAAAACTGTACCCTACATAATATATAAATTGTCTGCTCTATATCAAAACATCTAGACAGTTTAACAACTGCTTAGTTTATCCTTGATCCAGGCACCCAAACTAAAGAATTGAGAGAAAAAAATGTGAGCAAGGATTGTTACCAGGCACCCATGCACATCAGGGCTTGATGAGTCTAATTGCAATTGTCTTTTCACTGCCTGCAAGCCAAATTTTAAATACATCACAAAAATTTCATCCTCTAGAGAAATCCAAATCCAGACATGAGTTCAAAGCAACTTCCTTCTTTGCTAAGATTACTAGGACAGAACAAGTCACTCAATTGTCCTTGCTCAGAAGCTAGATTCCAGCCTTTTGAACTGACATTCTGTACCTGAAGTGCCAGCAAATGTTTCTGCTTTCGGAAGAAAACTTCAAATGCAAGCAGATGGGTTTCAAGTGAGTCCCCAGAGTGGTCTTGCAAAAGTTTCAAATACTTCATTGCCTCACCCAAAGGATTTTCAACCTGAATAACAGCAGAAATGTTTGAGTTTGCACACAAGGTCACAAAACTGGACTCTCTTTCCACAAACTGAAAGTTTGCAATTCAGCACTAGTTTGCTGTCTATTCCAGTTCCATGCACCTCCTCTAAAGTGATGTACTGAATTACAGAGATCCTCCATCCACCCACTACTAAGCAAACAAAGAAAAGAAATTAAATATAGAGGAAACCCAGGTGGAATTTCCATACATGCATGAGCTTGTCTCCATTTGGATCTGTGTCAAGAGGTCGTGATGTCTGAGAACCTTTCTTCCCTCCTTTGCTTGCTATGATAGTAGCAGCTTCTTCCTCTTTTGCCCTGTCCTCTGCTTCCTGCCGACCCTCACATAGAATTAAGCTTCAGTACACCCCTTGCTCAAAACCTAGATGCAAACCCAATTCCCCAAAAACCTAAACTCTTGGAGGCAACTGTTCCCTGCCATCTTCCCTGTCAATCTTATTAACAAGGGACCTTGAGTTTTTCAATCATCCAAACTGGGGTGTGATAGGGTCCCAACCTTCTTTGCACGGGCCTCAGCTTTACGCATCTTCTGGCGCATTTTCTTACGTTCAGCTGCAGGCAATCCTGCTACAGCAGCTTCATCCTCCTCTGCTGCTGCCTTTGGTGGACAGTCATGGAGCTTTATGTAGCACCTGCACATTCAGATGTTGTATTGAAGCCTTGTTACAAGAGTTTCACAATCTTTGGACTAGCCTAGAACAGTTTACATGTCCTTCAAAGACCATTTTTTGTCTATAAGAAAGAGGCAGATCAGACTCAATGTTGGAAGACTGAAGATGCCACAAGGTTCTTTTGATAGTGGATTACTCTGTTTCAGCCAAGGATCAAGAGTTTTCATTGTGAGTTCAAGATTCCCTTTTTAGAGCACAATGACTTCACCTAATAGCAGCCCCTGCAGCTTTGCAAAAGAAGCGATGGGAGTGCAAATGGTCCTGAAACCGGAGCATGCGTATATATGCCCGCAGGGTCATTTTTCGCAAGCAGTATGTGTGGAAGTCAAATTGGTCTTCCACCATATCATTGTAGTGCTTTTCAACAGCCAAATACTTCTTCAGTGCCTTTCCCATCATACCTTGCCTGAAATAGCTGTCACCAGATGCCAGCTCATACCTGCTTCCAACTTCACAGTGGCTCATTAAGCACCTCCCTGCAGAAATCGCATATTACCAGACCCTACCCTTTGCTGTGGTCTTTCAGTTACAGACCAATAGTTGTCATGATCAATCCCAAGGCTCAAGGGATGTCATACTGAACTGAGGTACAAATAAGGGATGAAACTACCCAGACCTCAGACACAAATAGATCGTAAATGTCTCAATAGTTTCCAGGTTAAAACTTTCCTCCTGTATATCCACCTCAAGCCTCTTGTTGTAAACTCCAATTCAATCTACAGGCAACTAATAGATGAGCAGGTTGAACTAAGATGGTAGCAACTCACATTCAGACCCACTTAATCCAGAAAGAGATGAGGTGAAAAGAACTAACCACATGCACTGCATGTCAAACAAATTGTTGTGTTGATCACCATCTTTTGTGAACAACACAGCTGTCTTCTCTGCCAGCTCAACCTGAACGAAGTATGATATATCATTGTCAAACTTCAGAAACAACTTAAGCTACAGGAGACAATATGTGAGAAGTATGAGTTACATGGGTTCATACACAAGAGAGGAGTAGCACTTTCAAACAGTACCTGATCTGCCTGTAGCATGCGTTTTACACTTTCACTATTTAAAAAGCGGTCTGCAAGGTCCATAGTCCTGCCCTCATCAGCCAATGCTGCTGCTGCCACAGCATCTCCAGCATGCTTCAAAATTCTTCCCTGAAAGCAAGGAAGCAGCTTCAGAAACATCCAAATCAAACCCCACTTACAAATACAAGTTTCAGACATCAGCCACATCACAGTACTACCAACTTACTGTTCTGGCTCTAACAGCATTTCAGCACACAGAATCCAGCTTGAAAAATGCCTTTGTGCCATGAAATAATCTTGAACATGAAAGGGAGACCTATACCATAACAGGAAAGCCAAACTGCTGTTAATGTATTCAAATGTTTACCTTTACAAGATACAAGTCGATGTTTGTGGGTGTCTGGACAAGTGCTGCATTTATCTTCTCTAGGGCCTTATCATATTGCCGCCTTCGATCAAAATGCTGAAAAAAAAAGATCAGCCACAAGTTCATCATCTCTCAACTTCATATTAGCTGGGAAAAATGTCAACAATGGGCATGTGTTGAAAGTTTAGGGGCCTGGACAAATGACATGAACACTGCTCTACCTGGGCAAGAAGGAAAAGTGTCCATGTGAGTGTTGAAGGAGTTTCCACAATAGAACTGCAATATGCACACAGCACATGCACATGCACATGCACATAAGAGCCAAGAGCAAAAACACAAAAAGAAGCAGGGCTTATAAAACAGCCTCCACCATGAACCTTACCTCTCAATTTCATTCAGGTCTCCCTCAATCCCATTAGCTCAGAAACAAAGTACGGCCTCCACAGCATCAACAACCTTCCTTAAATGAGGTATTAAACAATGATGGCAGAGAAGGATAAGGATAACACACCTGTCTGGGAAAGTCCCATTGGTGTCAAGAGACAATTCAACTTCACAGATTACTTTCTCCAATATATCTGCCTGCACTCATCAAAGTAGGACGAAGAAGATCAAAGCTTGAAAAATATGATAAGCATGCCAAGCAAAAATATGGCATCAGTACAGAGTTTTCTGATGTTACCATTTAAGGCACAGCAAACACTGAAGCAATATTTCATATAGAATATGTTTCCCATGTGTTACAGTGAGCAACCCAAACATGACAATATGATGTATACAACACCAAAAACAGGCCAACAAGCTGTGTGTTAATTCTCTGCAGTCATTTGTTCTGGTCTAAAAGTCATTTATCGCTACATGTGTACCCTGTAGAATCCCCTGTTACCTGAATTGATTAATCTCTTTCTCCAAACCACCCATATAGGCACTGCAAAGGATGACAAACATGGTTGCATTCAGAGAACCTTAACATATATGAACAATACCTTGCCAGGCTGCTCATAAAGGGGCCGCAGATCTGAGAAGAGAGATGGTACACCCTGAGAACAAAACAATCACATCAACATCACCTACATTGGTCACACCATCATCTCAAATCAGAGTTGTGCTAACTTGATTTGAGTTGCTCATTCTGTCTACACCATAGGCAAGCATCCACAAAAGCCCAGAAGCAGGTTAAAAAGAGTGGTGAAGAAAATGCAAAGAGACTTGGTTTGTTTAGAACATCTCCTAAAATACAAATGCTGTCGATGCGAATAAAGAGGCAATCACCATTTCTATCACAACGTGCCTTAAACTGCCATCTTCTACATATCTATGAGATTGCAGGGAGAACCCCCTAATAGCACTTTAAAGGTAATCATCCATAAAATTCCAGCAACACCAAAACTAACATGAGAAGAATGAGTGCAATCTTAACCTTCTCAATGTCACATGCAAAGTATCAGATGATCACCTTCACCATGAATAACAGTGACTAGCTGCCATGACCTTTGATCATGATGCTGGCTAGCATTGAGACAAAGCTAATCCAAAAAGTCAATGGTAACCTCATTCAAGTTGCAACAAGATTATGAGAGTAAGCTTCATTTCATTTCAGCTTCTCCCTGTACAAGCAAGCATCTTAGCCCGAGGCATAGAGGGGCCAACACAGAGGTTAGTGGTTGAGACTCCTGCACCCTGGACATATGCTTAACGCAACCATCTTCTGCATTATCATTTCAACTGCTCGCACAAAATGTCTGCACACTTATGCTTGTGAAAGAGGGGCAGGAGCAGACCTTTGTCAAAAAGGGGCGAATGTAGGTCCTCACTGCTAACTCAAACATATCACCCTCCAAAAAGTCCAGTGGAATTCGCTGCAGTTAGAAAACAGCAGAGTTCAAGTCAATAGGGTGCACTACCCAAACAAAAAAGTCTATTGTTGGGTCATCCTTTCGTCAGTCAGGTTCAGAATGGCACTAAGAGTCCTGGACTCCACATATGACCACATATGAAAGATATTCGCACACATTATCCATATTCATGCAACAAGTCATCCACAGTCAGAGTTTGAAAACCAACAGCATGGACAAAGAGAATATGTCTGTGTAGGGAATCATGCCCTTGGGTAGCCTGCTCCTTTCAAGAACTCACAAGCAGTCATTCTGGCTCATAGTAAGCAGTATAGCAAGACAACAGTTGTATAGAGAGGATGTCATGGATTGCCAAAGTGCACCTTTGAAGCAGCAGAACGTGGATACTTTTGGCAGAGATCAGCATATATCTGCCTGAGCTTTTCTACCTGTTCAGGACTATAGCTTTTTCCCTGTGGTGACAGCCCAAGGCATTTATGAAGGCCTTCATAATATCTGCACAAAAACCCTTAAAAAGACCATCATCAATATTTCTTGAAAGTGCCCACCCCTGAGGCCAAAGAGGTGGACGCATGGCAGGAAAGCATTGAAAGATAAGATGGCATATTATCTAGCCTGCTTTTCTATTAAAAGCATTAGTCAACATCATGAACTATTCCAACTGTGAACTGGGAAAATTGATGCCAAACAAGCAAACTGTTGAGCACTAAAGGGATGTACCCATAATTATCAGGATTGACATCGAGAAGCTGCCGATAAGCTTCCTCTGCCTCATTGACATGGTTCAACTGCAAATAAAGAGATGCTCTATGTTCCCGAATTCCTCGTTTGTCAACCTATTCAAACCCACAAAATAAGACTAGGTTTGCAGCCACAAAGCCCTTCCTCACATACAACCATGTCCAACAAGAGATTCACACTTGATGAAGTGGCTGATTACAAATGAGAGCAAGATGCAATACAATTTTGGATTCTTTCTTGGAAAGCTCGTCCAGTGCCTTATGAGGATCTCCTGCTTCCTCAAGCAATGTTGCCTGCTCCACCAAAATCAACAAGGAAGCCATACGTGGGCCATTAATACTTAAATGGACCGAATATAGTGGACCAACCCTGAGTTCTACAATGGACCTAAGAACAACCCTGACTTGAAACCTGTTTTAGCGATAAAAGATATCAAGCATTATTTCATATCTATCAATCTTTTCATGGCTCTTCCACAGATCCCAATTAGAGGCTTATATGATACCTGGCAGCTACAATTACTGTCAGATTAGCTGCTCAAAATTCAAAAGACATTTCCCGAATCCTTTAATCTAGACTGGCCAGTTAGCAAATACCTCAATAAACTGATCATATTTGTGGTAGCAGCTAGCAAAGTAGGTGGGTCAAAGGTTTAACTCTTTAATTCACCAACCTTACTATGCCATAGGGCCATTAGTTCAGACGAGTTTGTACTGAACTGAGGAGTGTGCATTAGAAAATTCAGCTTTTAAATGGAATTTAGTTCACCTGACCCTAACTAGTTGGCTATTGACTGTAAGCGGATGCTGGTGTGACTGAGATGCTCTTCCTTATGCAGTACATAATGCCTTCATTACAAGGTGAGCTGTACGCAGTTGCAGCGTGAGGAATCTTGTTTGAATTACCCATCCCAGATGTTTTCCAGCCTCAAGTGCCTAACTTTGGAGTTATTATCACATATGTTGTATCCACCTCAATTTATATGCAACTGGGTTCAAGTTCTGTTAGGGGGAGGATGAATATTGCACATACTCACTACTCACCTTATAAAGAAGCATTTCACTGTGTTCATATTTCTCATTGTCCGGAGGAGAGTCTTCTTCCAAAGTGCCCTCATAAGCTTCCAAAATTTTGACAGCCATAGAAGGGCTAAAACCCACACAGTAAACCACACCAGTGTATTAGATGATTAACTTGTGCAAACTTCTGTCACTGAAGTTGGCCACTCAGATTCCCCATCCATGTTAGAAATACTAGTGAACTGCTCATGCAATGACATTGTCAAGAAAAGCACCGTGCCATATTCAGATCCATCCTAAACTTGTAAAGTCAGGGATCCTGATATGCTGTACATCCACATAAGGAACTTTGCATGATACGAAGCATAGCTAATTACATGGAGAAGACAAAGAGTCTCACTCAGCATTCATGTGGTGGGCAACTGCAAAGCCAATCCAATTGTTACGATGACTAGGCTTCAATGTCAATAGCTGCCTTCTTGTCTCCACAAAGCCGGCAAGATCCCGCATCTGAGCCTGAAACCACCCTCATATTTCACTTGGCTTAGCCTTTTGTTGACAAATTCTTGGTGAGACTTGTTGATTGCAAGAATGTGAAGCATGATCACATCTTTTAATCTGAGACATGAAATGATAATAATTAAAGACAGTGCGGCACAGAGAATTTGCACCCAAATGATTAGTTTGAGCACTGCAGGAGAGAAGGACAGAGAGACAGGACAAGCATTTATGTCCAAATGGGTTATAAGACCAAATGGTGGAATGACAGATAACAAGAACTGAGCGACAGAGGGGCAAAATGACAAACTTGCAGAAGTGACAAGTCCCGTAAAATCTGGATGTTCTCAGGATCAATTTTCAGTGCATTTCTGTAGCATTTAATGGCCTCCCGGTACTCTCGGTCTGACCGGTACAACAGTCCATAAACATGCCAGCAGACATGGCTCTTCAGATCATTCTGCAGCATAGATAACCCCAATAGTATAAGCATCACTCCTGCAAATCTTCCATCAAATACACCTTAGGGTTAGGACGGCTACACTTTGATAAAGCAGCAGTTTGATCTTACAATACCATGAATGTTCTAGAGCACACCTTCAAACCCTTCCGAACAAGGTCATATGCCTCTGTCTTGCGATCCATGCAGTTTAATGTCAACCCCTTCATTGCCAGAGTCTCTGTAAAGGGTCACAATTACACATACATCACTCATTGTTCTTCTGATATTTGCACAGGCAAAAGGGTTCATGGGCTCACCCACCCACACTACCCTATAGGCAATTACTTGAGATGAAGACAGAATTACCTCCATGCTCAGGAAACCTCTTGAGAATTGTGTCAGAAGCCTTGAGACCCTTCTTGTACTGCTTTGTCTCATATGATTTCTGCAAGCCCCACAAGTGAAGTATTAACAGCAACACAAGCACCTTAGAGCAAGATGTGGAGGCTATCTAGTAACTTGTGGTAAGATAAACAAGGGGAAAAAAGCCAAAAGCCGCTGTGGTATCTATTTAAGCTTAAACCCTTCACACCAAGCCTACAGACTGTGGAATCTAACCCCAAAGAGTACAAAGTTTGCCCTTCAACCAGACAATTGGGTTCTTTTGAAAAAAAATTACTTTGATTGTTTCTGCCAGTAGCAAACACCATCAACCCTCCAAGCCCTAACTTACATAGAGCTAGAAAACAGCTGTAAATCTTCCCTCTCAACACATTATGCAGAATATCATCTACTGGTAGTGAGACAAGGGCAAACACTCTTCAGTTCCAAGACCTAAGCAGCAGTCAAGTCGTGGCAGTCAAGCCAAGGAAGACAGTTGCATAGATAGAGATTCATCAAATCTCACAGCATCCTTTAATTCTTTGAGCTTTGAGAACTTGAGCTACCTGGCCTAACATGTGAATGCAATGCAGAACTGAGAGGAGACACAGCAGCTTCAAAATTCCCGGAACCAAAATGCTCTTAGACGGTAGTTCGTTAGGAGAAACATAATCCCAAAAGAAACACACCGCACACAGAGAGAGGGAAGACGCAGGGGCGAGAAGACCTAAAAATTACCACAATGAGCTTGAAAAGATTGGCCTCCTTGGGCGGCAACGTTGCCCCCATGTCTGCCGCAACTTTGCGACGTCTCCTCCCTCACTGGGGGCCGGGGTAGGGGGAGGAGGCTACCAAAAAAAAAACCACCACCACCACCACCACCACCACCACCACAGCCTTCAGTAAGCTCCTGCAGCCTGTCTACTAAAGTTCCTTCGCCATTCTGCAAACATTCCTCTCCCAATCCGCCTCTTCCTGGACTCCAAACTCTGTCCACCTTTCACCACTGCAACCAGCAACAGTTTGCTAAAAGAAAACAAGTTCTCCAGAAAAGCAGACCTCGAGAATCGCGAGAAAAAAAAAACCGACGGCCACCAGGAACAGAAGAAGCAAAAGAGAGAGAGAGAGAGAGAGAGAGAGAGAGAGAATGTGGCGATGGCGAGGATGCATAGATGACACAAAAACTAATGGATGTCGCTACAGCAGGAGCAAAATCAACGAAGAGCCCTTCTAGGGTTCCGTCCACTTTACCGACGACCGTTGGTTTCTCGTCCGATAGTCGTTGGGTTGTCGTCCACTTGTTTTGCTATTGAAGTGGTACTAGTGAAATGCACCGGGTAAATACTAAATACCCGTGCTGGGCGGTTCTTTAAATGGGACTGGGAATCCGGTTCAAAGTCTGGTTCTTCAAAGAAATAAAGTCTGGTCCCAGTTTTGAATATCAGACCCAGTTCCAAATCCAGTCCTTAGGAACTGGAACGGAAACTGGCTGTTGTTGTTATGGCCAAAGTGGGTATCTGCCCAAAAATATCTAGGGGCAAATACCCGTCTCAAGGACATTGATTGCATCTTTGATTGCAATGGGGGGTATATTGTTTGTGGAAAGAGGGTAATGCCAGGGGAGAATGCCATGTGGAGGAGAGTAGTGGAAAAGGGCAAGAAAAGGTATTGCAGAGTAAATGGGGGAAGGAAGGGCATTCATTAAAAGGTTCACGTTACTATCCAATTTGCATGGATCTCAAAGACATTCAAGGGTTTTGACGTCAAGAGGGCATCTTCATCATCATTTTTGCTTGTTACAAGTAAATGTTTTAAAGATTCAATAAAAGTCCCTAAAGTTTGTAATATAAATTACTTACATATAAAAAATAAAATAAAATTTACAACACTAATATATATTATTCTCTACCGTGCCGCATCTGTATTCCACTCTTTTTCCTCCCTGTCGGAGTAAACAGACCATGACAGGACGAATGGATGAATGGATGAATGAGCGGATGAATGATGAGACAGATGAATGAAATGATGCTTCATGATGTCCTTTACTATATGTAATTACATCTTGGCCTACATTTGCAAACTTTTGCTATGAGGTTTCATGCCATGTTAAATGGGCCATAAAAGTGTGCAAAGTTTGTTGTGGATCACACAGTAACTAGCTCTCTACAAGCACATTTACAAAAATTCTTTCTATGGTTGGGAACTTGGAGTAGTAGGTAATGTCCTTTATTGGCCTTGCCTACCAAGGCAAAGGATATTGTGTTTAGATTCATTATATAATAGAGTTATAGTAGCTTAAGGGATTTTGGCCCCTAGGTAATAAAATAATAGGTCTATTTTTTATACTAGGATTTTTGAAAGATGATATTTTGGCTTGTGTTTGAAACTTGAGATTAGTTATAGAGTTATGATTATCTGGAAGGATTTTGGTTTTCTTTTGAAGAGGATTTTTTTGAAGATTATATTTTTGCATGGTGAGGTGAAATATTTGAATTTCCATAATTTCCAACCAATTTGAGCTTGATTCCTGCTTGGCATACTGTAGCCTAGGGTCAGTTTCCAAATTGACAAAACAAATATATATATATATATATGAATTCACTCTTTAAATTTGAAATTATTATTATTATTTTCATCATCTACTATAATATTGTGATATGAGTAATGAAATTATTCAGTGTGTAGTCTATGATAATTATGATGATTTTCAACATGTCAACTTCATATTTTCACACAAAATTTCATTTCATTACTTTGAGAATTATTTAGTGACTAAACTAACCTTAGGGCAAGGTAATTGATATTTGTATGGTGGTTAGTTGTGTGTGTAAGAACTTTGACCTTGATTGGATTTGTCTTGAAATGTGTTCACCTAGGTTCTATTTTATGTATAAGGATACATGAACATGCAAAAGAACCCAGTGAGTTAGTTACTCCCATATTATTATTATTATTATTATTATTGTGCTTGAAGCCATATTTTTGATTCAAAGGCCTGGCCATGTAGACCTGGAATAAGCAAAATGACCATATAAATTTAAGTAGAAACAAAATTTTCTAGAACTTTCAGCATGATGGGTAGTTAAGGTATGTTTGAAAAAAAATGGAGATTTACTGAAAATAATTGAATTATTGCTGGAATGATAAAGGTCGTATGATAATCACAATAATTTCAAGGATGCACAAAAAGCCATGTTCTTATGGCCTGTGTGATTGATTTGTCGGCCTCGCCTGGATATTGTGTTTAGGTTCATTATAGAGTTATAGTAGCTTAAAGGATTTTGGCCCCTAGGTAATAATAATAATAATAGGTCTATTTTATACTAGGATTTTTTGAAAGATGATATTTTGGCTTGTGTTGAAAATTGAGATTAGTTAGAGAGTTATGATATCTTGAAGGATTTTGGTTTTCTTTATTTTAGAGGATCTTTTTGAAGATTATATTTTTGCATGGGGAAATGTTTGAATTTCCATAATTCTTCTTTTTGCCTTAAAGATACTTTTTAATGTAAATGGCAAGGCCAGAGTGTGACACACCCCCTTGTTTCAGAGTTGTTAGTGAAGTACGTCAACTTGTCCTATTCGTTTGGAAAATTGGGCCCCTCTTGTCAATAGCCCAGTCAAAGCCAAGAGACAAAAAATTTCAGATTGCGTTTTGAGCCCTCAGGCCTACCTCCATTAAAAATTTCAGATTGCGTTTTGAGCCCTTAGGCCTACCTCCATTAAAAAATTTCAGATTGCGTTTTGAGCCCTCAGGCCTACCTCCATTAAAAATTCCAGTGACAGGTGATTGGAACTGGCATATGAGGAATTTTTTGGAATCCTGCGTATGGTCATCCATGGATCATTCCAAAGACAATTTCAGAAATAACTAGCTTATTTTCAAGTGTAATTATTTTTTAAAAAATAATAATTACTTCCTTTTCCTATTAACTACCTCCATTTAATAACGATCTCACTCTTTTTCCTTATTCACTGACATAGATATAGGGAAAAAAAATTAACATGTGTCTTTTCATGTCCATAAAATGTATATTAATTTAAATTAAATTTCACATTGACATAAATAATGATGAATTATTTAAAACTGTATGAAAACATAAGAAAAAATAAAATAGTTGATTGTCACTGATAATGCACAGCAGTGCAGAGCTCAAATGATTAATGACAAAAAAATTAGAATCCTATGAAGTTACATAAGAGTTATACATTAATGAAATGTCGTGTGTTCAAGGATAACTGTGTTCAAGGTGCAACGGCAACACTATCTTAGGCGTGGTAGGGCACACTATTCTTTTG